>ERZ791724.782-NODE-782-length-22105-cov-2.297868_pt1 | contig 22105 bp, 13 predicted proteins | sample MGYA00510044_ERZ791724 | MGnify/ENA primary metagenome ERZ791724 (study PRJEB30046, sample SAMN00715140) | human gut metagenome | study: EMG produced TPA metagenomics assembly of the A metagenome-wide association study of gut microbiota in type 2... | reverse complement strand
TCCCGAACCGACTCCTACCATAACCATCAGTAAACCGGAATTCGTCTTCGGTTTCACGGGAGAGAGTAAATATTCTTATTGTCCGAGCGCACTGAAACAGGAGGACGGCAGTGTACACCTGTTCTTCTGCGGCAACCCGGAGAACCAGATTATGGTTGATAACATCTTCCATATAAAAATCAATCCGGACGGTTCGCAAACTGCTCCCAAAAGTGTACTGCAACCGGGCATCGCAGGCACATGGGACGATCATCACACCTGCGACCCTTCCGTCATCGAGGGCAGTTTCAGCTGGAACAACGTGACTTACAAATATGCCATGTTCTTCCTGAGCAATATGTACGGAGTGTATTACAATGAAATCGGTGTGGCATTCAGTAACAGCTTGGATGCCGCCAGTTGGGTGAAATATCCGAAACAGATTGTAAGAAAGACGTGGTCGGACGACGGTGACCAGGAAATTGGCGGCGGCGGAAAATCGTGGGGAGTAGGCCAGCCATCCGTAGTATCTCTTGACAAGAAAGGGAAGGTATTGCTGACTTACACCATCGGTGACATCGGCGGCACACGGATAGCATGGGCGGAAGCTGACTTCAGCAACATGGATAGCTATACCATCAGCACTCCTATGACTATCGTTCAAAGCGGCTTGCTGGCTATTGACAACCAATCGAGGGATTATACCTGCAATTCCGAGTTCGCCATCAACCAAGATGCGGATAAAATTGTCATGATACGCCCTGTGCAACCCATGCCCAATGATTACCCCGCTTATCTGAACAGTGCGCTGGAAATAGACTACATGAACCTCTCCGACTTCATGAACCAAAGCGGCAGTTGGACACCCATATACCGGATTACTCCCGACGATACAGGATACCCGAGAAATCATAACGCAACTTTATTACGGGATAACTTCGGGCACTTACAGGATTGGGAAGAACCGGCTTTCTACTTTACAGTCAGCAAAGCGGCACCTGACGTACAACCTTCGGGCAGCAGCCATGCCGAATGGACATATCATATCTGGAAGAGCAAGGTGGTGAAAAGCAAATAATATCAATCTGACAATTTGATAATCCCATCACGCGAGAATGTCTTCTTTCCACCCGAAGATAAAGAAGGAAGAAAAAAACGCAAGGATTTCATTTTGCAGAAACGCAGGAAGAAGGGGAAAAGCACTTTTGGAAGAACATCATGGAACGATTTGTCCCCTTTTAGTGTTTTAAAGCCCGATATCGGGCGGAATGCTGACAAAAGGCGGGATTGCCGGTTATCACGTCATTCGTTCAACCAGAAGAAAATAAAGCATGTTCCCGGTAAGGCTACACCCTTTCATCCACATGGTATCACCCTTTCAGGGAAATGGCTACACCCTTTTTTGGAAAAGGTGTAGCCCTACCGAAAAACAGATGGTGTATTTTACCTGAATACATCATCTGTTTTGTCTGAAAAGACCATCCGTTCAAGGCAAATAGATGGTGTATTGCGGATAAAAAGGTGGTTTATCTCCCGAAAAGAGATGATGGATTGCGCTAAAAGGAGTAATTCAATCCAATGCTACGTCAGCAGAATATACGAAATTACATCTTTATGTCAACAAAATAGCAATATCTTTATCCTTGAAGCAGACTGAAAAGCACTCAGCAATATTTCACAAGTCTTATTCTCTCAGCTACCCGGTTACCCCTACTTTATTACAAATAACAGGGAATCATACCCCCACTTCATTACAAAATCATTATCTTTATACTGAAAAACAAACACTTAAGCTTTTATGATAAAGCGTAGACTTTTATCCTCCTTGACCGAATGGAAAAACAGTAAAAACAGATAGCATGAGGAACAGCCCCACAGGAACATAACGGGCTGTTCCTCTTCTTTTTACGGTTTTGTGACATATCTATCTATATTTATGCCATTGCCTGCATCCATACATTAATGTCGCGAAATCATATACCTCTTCCCACATTTGCGCATACCTTTGCAAACAGAAAAAAATTCATTTGTATCCTTGATTGAAGAATAGGTAAGATAAAAACATAGGTAAGAAAGATTTCAGAACAGGAAAACAAAAACAGGTAGTTGAAACTGCTACCTGTTTTTCTAAAAGAGAAAAAGAAAAACATACAATATAACAATCTAAATTAAGAATGATGAATTCAAAACAAGCGCTTTTCAGTCTATTAATATGCGTAATGGCAATAACAGGTTGTGATACGCAAAAACAGGCCCTCGTGGGTAATGAACTTGCCCTGACACGAGCCAAGCAAACGTTGGATTCCTTGTACCAGAATTATTCAGTCTCCGGCACATGCCTGTTGCGTGAAAATTATCCTTCCAACATAGGTGATTATACTGCAACCTACCTGGCATCCGAAGAGCAAAAGAATATGCCTAACCTGTATTCCTATCTATGGCCCTATTCCGGAACCTTCTCGGCCGTAAACGCTTTATTCGAGACAACAAGCGATGCAAACTACAAATCATTGCTCGATACTAAAGTATTAATAGGCCTGGAAGAATATTTCGACACCCGGAGAACTCCCGAAGCCTACGCTTCATACATCAACAGCGCAGCGCAATCCGATCGTTTCTATGATGATAATGTCTGGTTGGGAATCGACTTTACCGACGTTTACACGCTTACCAAAGAAGCAAAATATCTCCAGAAAGCACAACTTATCTGGAATTTCATAGAAAGTGGTATGGACAACAACCTGGGAGGCGGTATCTACTGGTGCGAGCAAAAGAAAGAATCCAAGAACACCTGCTCGAATGCTCCCGGTTCAGTCCTCGCGCTGAAACTCTTCAAAGCCACAAAGGACAGCACCTATTTCGTAAAAGGTCAGCACCTTTATGAATGGACCAAAGCGAACCTGCAAGATTCCACCGATTACCTGTACTTCGATAATATCGCCCTGGACGGAAAAATAGGTAAAGCCAAATTTGCCTACAACAGTGGCCAGATGATGCAGTCGGCCGCCCTACTCTACCAACTGACCGGTGACAAAAACTATCTGACCGACGCTCAGAACATCGCCCGGGCATGTCACAACTATTTCTTCATGGACTATGCAACAGAGCAGGATAAAACCATCAAACTCCTGAAGAAAGGTGATATCTGGTTCACCGCAGTCATGCTCAGAGGTTTCATCGAACTATACCAGGCAGACCGGAACAAAATCTATCTGGATTCCTTCAACCAAAGTCTGGACTATGCCTGGGAGCATGCACGGGATGAGAAAGGATTATTCAGTACCGACCTCAGCGGAAGTACCCACGATAACCGGAAATGGTTGCTGACCCAAGCCGCCATGGTTGAAATGTATGCCCGCCTTGCGGCTGTCAAATAATAAATGAGAATATACTAAATACCTTTTAAAACATGAAAAAAAGAAATATCGGTCTATGCGCCGTAGCCTTGCTCTGTATGCACAACAATGCCAAAGCAATGGAACCAACTTTAAAACAAGACAACACCAAAGTTGTGAACCATGCCCAGATGACTGCCGCTTACAAGACAAACCGCCCTGCCGTAAAAAACAGACTGTACGTTTCGAAAGCCGTAGAAGCCGAAATCCTGCGGATAAAGAAACTGCTGACCAACCAAAAACTGGCATGGATGTTCGAGAATTGTTTCCCGAACACACTGGATACCACCGTACATTATCGTTTGCTGGATGGTAAACCCGATACATTTGTCTATACCGGCGACATCCACGCCATGTGGCTGCGCGATTCCGGTGCACAGGTTTGGCCCTACGTGCAACTGGCACACAAAGACCCTGAACTGAAAAAAATGTTGGAAGGCGTCATCCGTCGCCAGTTCATGTGCATCAACATCGATCCTTATGCCAACGGATACAACGATGGCCCTACTGGTGGCGACTGGATGTCAGATATGACCGACATGAAACCCGAACTGCACGAACGTAAATGGGAAATAGACTCCCTCTGCTACCCTCTCCGACTGGCTTACCAATACTGGAAAGAGACAGGCGATGCCAGCGTCTTCGACGAAGCATGGATAGAGGCTATCACCAACATCCTGAAAACGTTCAAAGAACAGCAGCGCAAAGACGGTGTAGGCCCTTATAAATTCCAACGCAAGACGGAACGCGCGCTCGACACACTGAACAATAATGGTCTGGGTGCTCCAGTCAACCCTGTCGGACTCATTGTTTCCTGTTTCCGTCCTTCGGATGATGCCACCACACTTCAGTTTCTGGTTCCGTCGAATTTCTTTGCTGTATCTTCTTTAAGAAAAGCTGCGGAAATCCTTTCGACGGTGAATGAAAATGGTACTCTGGCTCAGGAGTGCACAGCCCTGGCTGACGAGGTAGAGATTGCCTTGCAGAAATACGCTACCTACAATCACCCGAAATACGGCACAATCTATGCTTTCGAAGTAGATGGTTTCGGCAACCACATGCTGATGGACGACGCTAACGTACCGAGCCTCCTCGCCATGCCTTATTTGGGAGATGTGGATGTAAACGACCCTATCTATCAGAATACCCGTCGCTTCGTATGGAGCCAGGACAATCCGTATTTCTTCAAAGGAAAAGCCGGTGAAGGAATAGGCGGCCCACATATTGGATATGATATGGTATGGCCCATGAGTATCATGATGAAAGCTTTCACCAGTCAGGATGATCAAGAGATTAAAGAATGTATCAAGATGCTGATGGATACAGATGCAGGAACCGGATTCATGCACGAATCTTTCCACAAAGATGATCCCGCCAACTTCACCCGCGCCTGGTTTGCATGGCAGAATACACTGTTCGGAGAACTGATTCTGAAACTCGTGAATGAAGGAAAGGTGGAATTACTTAATCAAATATTATAAAACTCTGAAACAATAAATGTTTGCTACACTTTAATAATACTATAAACATATGAAAGAAATCAAAAAAAGAAAATGGTTTATTCTGACAAAGCACTCAACCAGAATAACGGCTATCTGTATTTCCCTCTTGGTAATAGGGGCATTTAGCGAGCAAGTTTATTCAAAAGATAACTTGGTCAATAAAGCCACAAACATTACAGATGGAATTCGGCAAGAGGCAAAAAGAAACATCACCGGACAAGTAAAAGACAATATGGGTGAAAGCCTAATTGGAGTAACCGTCCAAATAAAAGGAGAAGTAGGCGGAACCATCACCGATATAGACGGCAAGTTTACAATTAAAGCCAATATAGGTGACAAATTGGTAGTATCTTATATTGGATACACCCCTCAAGAAATAATGATTGACAATCGTGAGCATTTCTCAATCGTCTTAAACGAAGACGTCAATGAACTGCAAGAAGTTGTAGTTGTAGGGTATGGTACACAAAAACGTCTGAATGTAACAGGTTCTGTGTCATCCGTTTCTTCAAACCAGTTAAAACAAAGCCCTGTTGCCAATATATCTAATGCTTTGGCCGGACGCCTACCCGGTATCATTTCCGTCCAACGTGGTGGAGAACCGGGCAATGATGGAGCCAACATATGGATACGTGGTTTCGGTACGTATGGAACAGCAAACTCCCCACTTATAATGGTAGATGGACTAGAACGCAGTTATGACAATATTGACCCCAATGAAATAGAGGATATCACCATATTGAAGGATGCCTCTTCTACTGCAGTTTATGGAGTTCGTGGTGCTAACGGTGTTATTCTTATCACAACCAAAAGGGGTACTGCTGAAAAGCCGCAAATTAGCGTTAACTTGCAAACTGCCATTCAGCAACCTACACGTTTACCTAAATATTTAGATTCATACGATGCCTTAACGCTCTATCGTGAAGGTTTAGTGAATGATGGACTAAATGCTGCTATGTATACAGACGAATACTTAGCAAAATACAGAGACAACAGTAATCCTACTTATAAATATCTTTACCCTAATGTAAATTGGCAAGACGAAATGCTTAAACCGTCTTCAATGATGCATCAAGCTAATATCAATATAAACGGTAAAAATTCATTTGTCCGCTATTTTGTTTCAGTATCTTATATGCAGCAAAACGGACTTTATAATTATGAAGATGCCACAGAAGACTATAATATTCAAGCAACTCTGAACCGATATAATTTCCGCTCAAATGTAGATTTATCCATCTCTAAGAATTTAGAAATGGAAGTCAATCTAGGAGGTATCATCCGTGACCGTAACTATCCTAACGTAGATACTGGAGACCTTTGGAATCGTTTAAAGATAACACCTCCATGGTGGTATCCCGTACAGAACCCTGACGGTTCGGCTGCCGGTGTACAAGGTTTAGCAAGAAATCCTTATGCCATGTTGACCCAACAAGGTTAAAGAAAGAATTTCGAAACAACTCTCCAAGCTACGGCCGGTTTTACATGGAAGTTACCTTGGGTAACCCCTGGATTAAGTATAAAAGGCCGCCTGTCCTTTGATACAATGAATTTCAGGGATGTAACTCGTGCTAAAGGAGCATACACCTACCGTTATGTAACAAATGAAGATGAACCCGACTTATCCAAAGGTACATACATCCGCGTGGAAGAAGGAACCAACACGTTAGATTACTCTGTTAATGCCAACGGAAACAAAAAAGTCATTGCAGAACTGTATCTTAATTACGAACGCAGGTTTGGCAAACATGATATAAAAGGGCTCTTACTGTATAATCAAGAAAGCTATTCCGCTGCTGTGGGAGGAGGCAAAAACAATGCAATTTCTGGATTACCCTACAAATATCAAGGTTTAGTGGGACGGGCAGCATATGCTTTTGACGACAGATACTTTGCTGAATTTAACTTTGGTTACAATGGTTCGGAAAACTTTATCAAAGGACGACGGTTCGGTTTTTTCCCAGCCTTCTCTGCCGGTTGGCTAATTTCTAATGAAAGCTTTATTCAAGATAATCTCCCACAAATAAGCCTATTGAAACTCAGAGTTTCTGCAGGCGTTGTTGGAAATGACAAGTCAGGACAACGCTTCCTGTATCAAGGGAAATGGATATTGGATGCTCCGGGCTACCAGTTTGGAACAAACAATGACGGTGCTTGGTATGCCGGAGCCGAAGAAAATGCTACCGGTAACCCATTCGTTACTTGGGAAAAGTCTAAGAAATTCAATTTCGGTCTTGACTTAGGGCTGTGGAATAATGAACTAAAGTTGGAGACAGACATCTTTTACGAACGAAGAGACAATATTCTGACACAACCATTAACCATACCCGAAATTGTGGGTATAGCAAACTTACCGATGATCAACGCAGGTATAGTTGATAACAAAGGATTCGAAGCCACCCTTACTTATCAAAAGAATATTAATGACTTTGGTTACTTCATCAGAGGGAATGTTTCTTTTGCCCGCAATAAGATTGTGGACATTACTGAACCCAAACTGGAAGGAAGAGAGTGGCAAGCACGTACTGGACGAAGAATCAATGAACACATGGGTCTGACTGCCATAGGTTTGTTCAAAGACTGGGAAGACATTGCAAGCAGTCCTAAACAAACTTTCGGTCCTGTCCAACCAGGTGATATCAAATATGCAGATCTAAATGGTGACGGACAAATAGACACACAAGATGAAGGATACTTAGGAAGAGTATCAATTCCGGAAACGATGGCAGGATTATCCTTAGGATTAAATTACAAAGGATTTGATATTAGTGTATTATTTCAAGGTGCTTTTGGTGCCTATGTCTACTACGGAGGGAGCAGTACTTATCCGTTTTCACAGAACAGTAGCGTCTTGGCAGAAGTAAAAGATAACTATTTCAGCACCCAAAATCCTAATGTGAATGCCTTATATCCACGTATGACATCCAATGACAATGCCAATAACTATCGTGTATCAAGTTTTTGGCACCGAAACAGCGATTATGTCCGGCTCAAAAATGCGGAAATAGGTTATACCTTTTCGAAAGCACTAATCAACAAGATTGGAATATCAAATGCCAGAATCTATCTTACTGGTTTGAATTTGTATACATGGAGTAAAATCAAGACCTTTGACCCGGAAATACCCGATGGTACGGGCAGTTACCCACAACAACGTACTATCAACATGGGAATAAACTTTTCTTTTTAACACTATAAATTATCAGAACATGAAAAAAATATATTTCATCATTATATATTCACTATTAGTGACTTCATGTGACTTCTTGGATATCGTGCCGAAAGAAGTTGTAATGGAGGAGGATATTTGGAATGACATCAAGAATGCTGAAAAAGTACTTGCAAAACTCTATAATGCTATACCTAGCGAAACGATGAGCGATGATGTGTGGGGGGCATCAGACGAAGCCTGGCATCATTGGGAAAATAACAATCAGTCTTCATGGAAATACAATACCGGAAGTTGGGGTCCAACAGACAACCCACTTGGAAACTGGAATTGGCGCTATCAAGATATACGCCGGGCAAACCTATTTATTGAACATATTGAGTCTGTACCTCTACAAGGAGACCAACAAGAGTATTATCAAGTAAGAATACCCGTATTTAAAGCCGAAGCTCGTTTTTTACGTGCATTCTACTATTTTGATTTACTTAAAAGATATGGAGCGGTACCTCTGATTACCGAGTCTATAAAAGATATCAATAACACCACTTCAACTTTAATAGAACGAAATTCTGTAGACGAAATAGTTCAATTCATTGTTAATGAATGCGATGACATTAAACACACTCTCAAAGTAGATTATACCGATGAGCCCTCTCAGACTGGTAGAGTGACAAGAGGAGCAGCCCTTGCACTGAAAAGTCGTACATTACTTTACGCCGCCAGTCCACTATTCAATGGCAATAAACTATATGAGAACATAACTAAACAAGACGGAACCCCGCTATTTAGTACAAATTACGATCAAGAAAAATGGAAAAAAGCTGCTGACGCAGCTGAAGAACTATTAGCTTTGGTAGACCAAGATGTTTACGAACTCTATCAACCCAATCCCGATAACCCAGTGGATAATTATGCACAATTATTCTACACTCGCGAATGGAAAGAAACAATTTTAGCTTATTCACAAGGTAATGGTAACGGTTATGAAATCGGACATTTTCCGAACGGATATCCCTTCAACGGACAGGGTAAAATGAGTGTATTACAGGAATTAGTTGACGCTTACGAAACAAATACAGGATTTCCCATAGACGACCCACGAAGCGGTTACACAGAAAAAGGATTCTGGGATGGAGTCATGTGGGACGGAATAGAATTCTCTGATGTCCATAATGTATCCAACATGTATTTCAACCGCGATCCACGATTTTATGCTTCTATCTATTTTCAATACTGTAACTGGGTGCTATCACGCCATAAAAGGCCTGTCAAGTTTGCTTATTACGGAAACAGAAACTTCAACAATGATGACTCCGATGCGTGGCCTTGGTCAATGGGAACACACAACATGACAGGATACGGAGTTCGAAAATGGGGATCTCCTGAAGTAGATATTTTAAACGGAACAGGAACTGCCCGAAGAAATATTCCCGTCTTCCGCTTAGCAGAAATCTACCTAAACTATGCAGAGGCATTAAATGAATATTTAGAGAAACCTGATCAAAGAGTATACGATGCAGTGAACAAGGTAAGAGCACGTGTACAAATGCCTGCACTTCCTATCAAAGACAGAACGGAAGATTTAACTAAAGAAGGTATGCGAAAACGTATCAGAAATGAACGTCGTGTAGAACTAGCATTTGAAAGCCATCGTTTCTATGATGTAAGACGCTGGATGATTGCCGCCAATCATAATGGCGTGAAAGGAACAGACAACGGAATTGTATACGGAATGAATAACCGCCCTTCGCAAGAAGAACTGGAAGCAACCGGATTAGATTGGAAAAGCGAGGCAGCAGGAGTGGCGGTATTCTACAAAAGAACTCCTATGCAAACTCGTGTATTTCAAGAAAAGCATTATCTCTTCCCGATTCCTAAATCGGAAATAGATAAAAATCCCAATTTAAAGCAAAATTATGGTTGGTAAATAAACAATATAAACTCATGAAATTACATAAAATCATATTATCAATAGTTACACTAACAGCAAGTATCATTGCTTGCGAGTCATTACCTAAAGAAGAAGGCATTGCCAAAATCTACTTTACAGGAGGAACAAATGGAGTAGCTGAAATAAGCCCTGATGATGTAATCATCGACAAAGAAAATAAAACCATGACTTTTGCTTTTGGCATCAGTCGATCAGGTTTACAACCTGCTATCGGTTTCACAGTGAACTGTGAGATTGATAACACTAAGGTGCCTGCCAACACAGTACCCTTATCCGAAAATGAATATACCCTGTCTACCAAAGATGGAGAAATGGGAAATACCATTAAGTTTGATAATGAAGAAATAAGCAAGACACTATATCTGACCGTCTCTGAAGAAACCTTCGCAAAATACAATGGGAAAAAGATGGCTATCCACCTCCATATGTCTGAACCTTCACTTTATGAATTGAATGCTTCTCTTTCCGACATGGATATCGTGATAGACGTAATAAATTTTTTGGGTGCCTACGAAGATATAACAGAAAGTGTACTAAAAAACTTCAAAAGTCCATTCGAAGTCACCCCGGACTCTCCTCCTTTAGGAAGCTGTGATCCCGAGCAACATACTCCTACAGAATGGATTGTGAATGATGCTGTAAAGATTCACCTATATAATGGGAAAATGCATGGCGGAGTAGATGCCCGATGCTGGGGAAATAGAAATTGGCTCAGTGCAGGAAACTTCGACTTTTTTAATGAGAAAGAAGTGTTAAACGGAAAAATCTATCAAACAGCAAAGCTTGTAGCTGGTCAGTATCGCATCGAATACGAAATAGGAGAATCCTTTGGAGGCCCCAATCATGCCGCATTAGTCATTACCAATGGAGAGACCCTACCTGATTTCGACCAAAAAGAAAAAGAAACCATCGCCTGTCATGAATTCACAGCAGGCACAAGTAAGGACTTCAGTTTGGAAGAAGATAAAACTGTATCTATCGGGTTTGTTTATTATATCCCCAAAGGAGTACAATGTGCATATGCCATTAGCTCTATAAGAGTAAAACGACAAATTAATGTATTTAACTAATAAAAAGAGACAGATGAAAAAGAAATTCTTACTTTTATCCCTATGCGTGGCAATAAATACATTTATGACGCCAACAACTAATGCTTCTAATCCAATAAAGATTAAGGACAACTATCAAAATAACAGATTTCCATTACAAAGAAAGCCTTATGTGCAGCTTCCCTTAGGAAGCATCAAACCCAAAGGCTGGTTAGAAGAAATGCTGATAAGACAGAGGAACGGATTAACCGGCCAGATGGACAAATTGTACCCACTCATGGGAGAACGAAACGGATGGCTTGGTGGAAATGGGGATCAATGGGAGAGAGGTCCTTATTGGATAGACGGATTACTGCCTCTGGCCTACATTCTGGATGATAAAGCAATGCAAAAGAAAGTTCAACCCTGGGTGGAATGGGCACTGAAAAGCCAGAACGATGAAGGATTTTTCGGTCCGGCAACAGATTATCCCGGCGAAGCCGGTCTACAGCGCGACAACTCACATGACTGGTGGCCACGCATGGTAATGTTAAAGATTCTGCAGCAATATTATTCGGCAACCGAAGACCAAAGAGTTATCAGCTTCATGAGAAATTATTTTGCTTATCAGCTGAAAACATTACCCGAAAAGAAATTAGGGCATTGGACTTTCTGGGCCGAGTTCAGATCTGCTGATAACTTACAAGCAGTCTACTGGCTATACAATATTACAGGAGATGCTTTCTTACTGGAATTAAGTGAGTTGATTCATAATCAATCTTTCAGTTACCTTGACATGTGGAAACGGGGAGATCTGAAACGTATCAAGACCATCCACTGCGTAAACTTGGCACAAGGCATTAAAGAACCTGTCATTTATTACCAGCAAGCTAATGACGCAAAATATCTGCATGAAACCAAAGAAGCCATTAAGGACATTTGCGAATTTCATGGACAACCCCAAGGAATGTATGGAGGAGACGAAGCCTTACATGGAAGTAATCCTACACAAGGTTCAGAATTATGCTCTGCCGTAGAGTTCATGTTTTCTCTGGAGAAGATGGGCGAAATTACAGGAGATATAGACTATGCCGACCATTTAGAACGAATAGCCTTCAATGCACTGCCTACTCAAATTTCTGATGACTTCATGAGCAGACAATACTATCAACAAGTGAATCAGATTGCCGTAACTCGCCAACGCCGCAACTTCGATCAGGAACACGAAGGCACAGACAATCTCTTCGGCTTACTGACAGGATATCCATGCTGCACCTCAAACCTTCATCAGGGATGGCCTAAGTTCGCGCAAAGTTTATGGTATTCCACACCCGATAATGGTCTGTCAGCATTCATATATTCTCCATCCGAAGTTACAGCTAAAGTTGCCGACAACTGTACGGTGACTATTGAAGAAAAAACTCATTATCCTATGGATGACAAAATTACATTTATCATCCGCTCCATTGATAACAAAGAAAAGAAAGTGGAGTTTCCATTTCACCTGCGCATACCCAAATGGTGCAAACAAGCTGAAATTACAGTTAATGGAGAAAAAGTACGCACCGCAGAAGGAGGCAATATAGCCGTTATCAAGCAAACCTGGAAAAAAGGAGATACCATTGAACTATTCTTGCCAATGGAAGTTTCAGCCTCTACCTGGCACGAAAGCTCCGTAGCTATCGAAAGAGGGCCTCTGGTATATGCACTGAAGATGGAAGAAAACTGGGAGCGTAAAGAAATGGACAATAAAGTTTATGGCAATTATTATTATGAAGTAACTTCGTCTTCTCCATGGAATTATGGTTTGGTTGAGTTTGACCGGAACCGGGCGAATGAAGTAGCCGAGGTTATTATTGATAAGGAAAAACAGAAAACAAACTATCCATGGAACACAACAAATGCCCCGATTGAAATAAAGATGAAGGCAAGACGCATCCCCTCATGGCAAATATACAATGGCTCAGCCGGACCTCAGCCATTCTCTTTCTGTCCACTTGCCGAAGGTGAACAACAAGAAATAACTTTAATCCCATACGGATGCACTACACTAAGAATAACAGAGTTTCCAATGGTTGGTCGATAAGACTAATTAACGAATAAGTGCCAATCACAAATCAAACTGTATTACAATCTCAGGGACTCAATAATAAGGATGCCAACCTATTAAGTTCTTGTATAAAGGCTGAAAGAATTAATTCTTTCAGCCTTCACCACAGAAACATCCCCCGGCTCTCTGCCACCGAAATTTATTTCTCCGTCAAAGAAGCTGTGATGAAGTCTCAAGGCTGACATACAGTTTCCCAAGAACAGAAGAACACGAACAAGAAAGTTACTGTTTTTCCGAATATTCCCAAATAAACCGGGCTATTGTTTTGTTTTTTGAGAGAATCGTTTTATCTTTGCGTCAACATGCTTACCCCGCTTCCCGTCAGATCAGCGCGCTCAGGGTAAGCCTTTTATTTTTACACCCCTATGACTAAAATTCCCTATCCCAAAAATCTCATATCTTTTGCAGATCAGATTACCTTACTGAAACAACGTGGACTTTGCTTCGGCGATGAATCCAAAGCGTTACACCTATTGCAGAATATTAGCTATTATCGTTTGAGCGGCTATTGGTATCCTTTGTTAGCGAATAAACAGAACCATATTTTCAAATCCGGCAGTACGTTTGAAACTGCTTACAATATTTATAAGTTCGATAATGAACTCCGCAAACTGATTATTGCAGAGTTAGAAAAAATAGAAATAGCAGTACGTACACAAATCACTTATATACTTTCTTCACAGTACAATGGTTATTGGTTTACCGATGCTTCTCTTTTCAATAATCCTGTGCGCCATGCCCACATGGTAGCCAAGATAGATGAAGAATATCAGCGTAGCGATGAAGAATTTGTAACGGCTTTCAAAACTAAATATTCAGACCACTTTCCTCCAAGTTGGATAACAATGGAAATTACCTCTTTCGGTACGCTGTCTATTCTGTATAATAACTTAAAACCCGGACGGGTAAAACGAAATATTGCGACCTATTTCGGGCTACCGGATACCGTTTTCGCCTCATGGCTGCATAGTATTGTCTACATTCGCAACATTTGTGCGCACCATTGCCGCTTATGGAACAGGACATTAAGCATTCGTCCCCTGATGCCCCGTTCGCCCCACAAACCGTTTATATCTCTTCCTGCCGGTGGCACACAACAGGTTTACTTTATATTGAGCATGATCACTTATCTGCTGAATATCATTAATCCCAACCATTCTTTCGTAGTAAGGCTTAAAGACCTATTAGCAACCTACCCCTCGATTGATATACGGGCTATGGGTTTTCCTGCCAACTGGGAAAATGAAGATATTTGGAAATAGACCACATTGCATTTACCGGAATATATTTGCAACCGGAGCACCAATTCTTTCAGCCCTCCTATCACCCTTATTTATAAGATTTTACGCTGAAAGTATCCTCTGAAGGGATACTTTCAGCTTTCAGTCGTCACCACAACCGCAGAAACATTTTTCAGCCCCACTATCTTCTCACCACCTGATACACATTTCCATACTCCGTGTGCCGACGCACCACCCCCGCTTTCAGCAGCACTTGGCCGAAGCGCATAGGATTGACACTGCGCATGGCAACGGAATTCTTTTGCTGAAGCTCCCTGAAAATCTGGGCAGCCGTAAGGCCGAGACTCTTCTCACCGGGATTCGCCACACGAAAATAACTATGAAAAACATCCTCTGCGGGACAAACACGGTAGAACGCCGCATTCTGCGCTTGCAACACCTGCTCCTCTTCTTTGGTGAACCAATCACGCCTCCCCGCAAGCAGTTCCGCCTTCAGTTGCGCATAGATCTGGTCGTGCTCTATGTGGGTACAATCGATTATCCGCTCCACTTCCACGCAGAGAAAACGACGGCTTCCCGTAGGGTCGGTAAGTAAGTCGAAACGGTTACTGGTACCAATAAAAGAGGCGACACGAGGCAATTGGCGGAAACTCTGCTGATAGGCTTTACGAATATTCAAATCAGACATTTGCATCAGGTTTTTCAGCAACGGCATTTTGTTTTCAGCATATTTATCGAACTCGTCCATATTCAGCAAGCCCATTTCCGCCAAAAGGCGTTCCGCCTGCCCTTGCGAAGTAAGCTTCAGATTATCCACATAATATCGCCGCAGAACCATCGGCATCAATGACTTGCAAAATGTGGATTTCTGCCGTCCCTGCTCTTGACTTACAAGAATAGGCGCCACACTGTTGGCATGTATACCTGCCAGCCCCGACCATTGTGCGGCAAGCCCCAGCATCCAGGTGTGAAATCCCTGCACCCAATGCGGACAGCCGGAAACCCGCAAGGCGAGCTGTGTCAGGCGGTCAACGCCGTCCCATTGCGGCAATTCCTCCATATAGAGGTGGAAAGGGTGATAGTCAGAAATATAAGTGGAATAGATATAGCGGTTCAGGTCTTTGTCCCAGCAAGGGATACCCTCAGCATGAGCCTCAATGCAGAAAGCATTCAGGTTTCGCTTACCCACAGGCAGGAAAGCGAAATCACGCTGTCCGGTAGGACGGAATTCGGTCTCCTCCGTCAACAGATTATAACGGAAATCATAACGTTTCGTCAGGAAATCCATGACCTGTCTCGTCAGGCGAACCGTTGTATTCGTGTTGTCTCCGGACTCCGATGCTTCCGGTGTTTTCTTCTTTGCTTTCCGTTTTTCCGATAAAGCCAACAACTGTTGCGCCTCACGCAACAAGCGGCGTTGTTCCAATGTCATTAATTTCTTTTTCATAACTTCTTTTCATTTAAATAGTAAACAGGTTTCGTTTTGCCAGTACCGACGCTACGAATTTACTACAGCATGGAAGCGTTTTGCAAGCGTTTCACCAACTATTTTTCTTAAAACACAGTTAGAAAGAAAGTAAGGACTTCCATAGGAAAATCTTACTAATATCACTACCTTTGTGTGCTGACTTAGAAACGACCGACTGGAGTTATTCACTCGAACAACTTCAGTCGGTCGCTCTACCAACTCCAGTCACTCATCCGACCGACTCCAGTGGTTCACTTTCAAAACAGCACCTTCGGGTCAACAAGCATATACATTTAAAGCATTAAAATACAAGCATTATGGCAATAGTTTACGACTGGTACGAGAACCCCAACGCAGAAGGGGAACCGGAAGAAAGAGGACTGCACCCCCGCCCACTGCTCAACGGCAAGGTAAGTATGGAGAAACTGTATTATCGGGTACATGAACGTAGTTCGCTCAGCGTGGGTGACGCAAAAAGTGCAATAGACACCTTGGCACAGCTTTGCGGAGAAGAGCTACGCGAAGGTCGTGAGGTACACATCGAAGGATTGGGATACTTTGCCCCTACCCTGGAGGCCACACAGAAAGTAACCCGCCAAACCAAGAACAAGCATTTGAAACTACGTCTGAAAGGCATCAGCTTCCGCCCGGACATCCGCCTGAAAGCTGCGCTGACAGGCGTCACCGCCACCCAAAGCAAATACACGCGCCACTCCCTGCGACTCTCCGAAGTAGAGATCGACATGCGCCTGAAAGAGTATTTCGCGGAACATGACCTGCTGCTTCGCATCGACTTTCAGGAATTGTGCGGCATGGCTCGCACCACCGCCAACAACCATCTGCAACGGTTGCAAAAAGAGGGCAAACTGACGAATGTGGGAAGGCGCGCACAGCCGATCTATCGCCCCATGCCCGGATATTACGGAATGTCAAGGGATGCGGCACCCAAGAGATAAATCTGAAGTGCTTCTTAAAATATGAAGTAACTCATCATCCCTATAAGAACTTTTCGTAATTCTGGAAGACTTTTATAACCTCCTTAGACATAGGAGATTCGGAAGAAAGAGCAAAAATGAGGTAATGATTTAGCAACCGTTTCTATTTCTGCGCTTTGCTGTGAGTTGCTTTCATTGTCACTCGTATAGAACAAAGGTAGCAATAAAAACTGGAATACCTCAAATTGCAATGGAGTTTTTTTCTCCAATTTGAGGTATTCTCTGTTTATACCGTTATTGATGTTTCTAAATTGACGTCTGATACATATCTCGTTTGCCCTAAACAATCAGTTTATACAATCGTTTGTTTGGGAAGCAAACTAGATTTTTTTCTTGGAGACCAATCGCCCCAAGGCATCTTTCTTTTTTGAGGGTAACAAATATAAAGATGTCTTTGAGCTCTAGTAATTGCAACATATAGGTTATTTTTCTCTTGTTGCATTTCAATGCTATTGTTCCCTTTTTTTATAGCACGGTAATCGGGGAATGTACCCTCATCCATACCCACAAGGAATACTACTACAGCTTGTTGACCTTTCATAGTGTGAACCGTACTCAATGTAACCCCTTCTACATCCAAAGAAGCAACCGAAGTTTGCCCCAACGACATTGCATTACGAAAAGCAGACAAAGAATAGTTTGTTACACTCTTAGCATAAGAGCTCCAATGATGTTTTAATAATTCAAATTCATCAAAAACAGCCAAAGCTTCATCTGTTGATTTAAATTCCGAAGCATTAGAGGCTTTTAAAGTATTCAATACAGATTTGATGGTTTGATACATATTACTACCATCATCTTCCAATAGTGAGGCTTGCTGCACGACTTCTTTCAAGAATGCATCGCTAATACTTTCTACGACTTGTTCTAATGATTTGCAATGGCTCACGCCTACTATAGACTGCAACATATCAAGATGCAGTCTATCATAGGGATTGGTTCGTACTACCATAGCCAAATCAAAGGCTTTAGCAGCAGTGGATGCAAATTCCAGACCTGCTCCCGTAGTTTTATAATGATATGGCAAGTTACTACTCTTTAATTGTTCTTCAATCTTTCCAAGAACGAATTTATTTCTAGCAAGTACTGCAATATCAGAATAGCTCAATTTCCCGTCATAACCTTCTATTTCAGTACCAACCAATGATTTTATACCACTTACTACTTCTTGCGCTTCCTCACATGGTGTATCATAAGCATATTCCTTACAAACGCCCGTATAAGGTAAGGTTACATCTAAGGTGTCATCATGCACTACCTTTTGTGCATAATCCAAAATCGCCTTAGCACTTCGATAATTCTCATTTAGGTTATATATGGTCGGGGTGTAGTCATTCACAAACCAATCATCCATATATTTACTGCTTGATCCATTAAAGGCATATATAGATTGTTTGGTGTCGCCAACCAGCATTACGTTCTTATGCTCGCTACCAGTAATCGCACGAAGAACCATGTATTGAGCCTTGTTTAAATCCTGTGCCTCGTCCACACAAATGTATGTAAAACTTCTTCGATATAAGTCTGCAATTCTTGGGTTATGTATCAGTAATTGGTAAGCATTAAGCAACAAATCATCAAAATCAATTGCGTTTAGCGAATCCATCTGCTCTCTATAACTTAAATATAGATTACGCATCTGTCCATCTTTAATAACCTTAGACAGTTCATCATCTAAAATCACAGACCGTTTTATAAGACTGATATTATCCAATGCCCGATAAAGAGTTTCCCTACGTTCTTTATCATTCAGCCCCCTATACCACTGGCTCAATGATGGAGTTTCTGTAATTGTTTCTTCCAAAATTTTTTTTCTGTCGTCATCTGCAAAGATTTGCGGCATTGTCACAAATCTTGTAGCGGCGATATGGCTTTCAATGATTGACTCACACAGACCATGGAAAGTTGCAACAAAAACATGTTCCAGCAGATTTTCATCCACTTCCGCAAGTCTTGTTCTAATCTCCTCACAAGCTTTGTTGGTAAACGTAATCGCCAGAACCTTACGTTTAGTCATACCAGCCAACATCTTTATACGCTCAACAAGTACTCTTGTCTTGCCACTACCGGCACTTGCACGTACTAAAATTGCGCCATCTTTCAATGATGCAATTTCTTGTTGTTTAGAAGATAACTTTATCTTACACATGGCATATGTCCTTTTTTATTCCATCAAATAGTTTAATTACCAATGGAGGTAATGTTTTTCCGCTTTCAATTATGCAATTTGCCAACACCGGACCTAACTGGGCCTTGTTTTTCTCCATTATATCATCCAAAGCTGTCAGTCGGCCATCTTCATTATCATATATTCGTTCTATATCAACAAAAATATTCTGATGACAACTTTCACACACTTTAGAAGTCTTTTCTCGTTTCTTAGGCTTATGATTATTTTCTCTAATAAATTTATCAATATAGCCTTCTCCTTTCAATTGTTCTATAGCTTTTTCTATTTCATCCTTATACCCATCGTCAAGGAGCATTCCTTCAAAATCCTTTTCATCGGGAATGAGGAAAATATTCTTCTGTTCTGCCAGTTCCTTATCTTCATTATAGATCCTTTCCAAAAGTTTTTTGAGTTCTTTTTGGGCTTTTGCTTCACCATCCGAGAAAATGTACCAAGGTATTTTGAACGCATCAGCAAGGACGACAAACGGATAATAATTACACACCCCTTTGCATCGACAAACGACAGACCGGACTCAACGGGAGTCAATCCCCAATGTTGCTGGCAGAAAATAGGTAAAGCTTGTACTTCTGTTTCACCTTCTCCCAACACAATACCTTTGGCAAACAACAGTTCGCCATTGCTCGTCAATACGGCTTGTCTGATTTTTCTTTGTTCCTCTGGTGTTAGTTCTGCAACGGGCAAACTTCCACAAATAGTCTTCTCTGCGGCTTTATACATACCTCTCAGCTCTGACAATTCCGCACATGCAGCCACATACGGAGAATGTGTTGAGATTATTTTAATGCCCGGCATTTCGTTCATCTGTTTGTAGAGTTGCTTCTGTGCATTCGGATGCAAATGCGCTTCAGGTTCTTCTATAGCTATAATCGGCAAAAAAGCCTCGTCTTCCGGCTTCTTGCTATCGCACATTTGCTTTACAAAAGCCCGAAACGACAACATGGAAGACCAACTCCTAGTTCCCATGCCATGATAGTCCATTGTAAAACTACTATCCTCCGTTCCATAATGAATCGTCAAGCTTTTGTTCAAATCTCGCAATTTCTTAGCAAAAGGTGAAACATAGACCTTGCCCGAAGAGTCCATTGTAGCGTCAATCCCTTTTAGTGATTCCTGAATATTTTTAAGCACATCACTCTTTTCTATGGCTTCTGCATTTAAAGAACTTATTTTTTGTTCTAATTCAGCAACATCTTTCGGGTCATAATTGCTAACTACATCACCAAGCATTTTACCTAAATAAGAGGTTCTGGCTTTTAAATCATCCTGAATATCTCGTTTAGCATCCAAATAGTGGAACTGAAAATAATCTCCCTTAACAGTGGATTTTTTACCTTTCAAATCTTGCCAAGCGATGCCTGCAGAGTCCCATTCATTCAAGATTTGCATATCCCTATTAAATGAATTCTGAAGTGTTTGAAAAGTGTATTTAACACGCAAAGGCACATAGGCGTGTTCTTCAGCATCCATTTTTATATTATCCGCACCAAATGCAATTTCCCATACATCTGAGAAATTTGGGATACGTTTTCCAGCATTATCAATTGCTACTATTTTGGCATCAACAATGATACAATTTGATTTGCCGTTCTTGTCAATGTGTAAATCTTCTGTTGAAAGGAACGAGCTATTTCCAAACAACAGCTGTAGAGCTTTTAAAACAGAGGTTTTCCCGACATTATTCATGCCGGTCAGTACCGTAGTTTCTGAAAGGCTCATTTTAAAATCTTTCAATCCACGGAATCCATCTATTCTAATTTCGTCAATCAGTATCTTTTGCATAAGAAGACAATTAAAATTGTTATATGCAAAGGTAATACTTTTATGGCAGAAAACGCCCGTTTACCAAATAAAATTTTGTACTTTTGCACTCGTTAAACAAGATAGCACGTGTATGAACCGGATAAAGGAAGTATTGGATGCAAAGGGTATTAGCCAAACAGAGTTGGCAAATAGACTTGGAAAGACCTTTAATATGGTCAATCTATATACAACAAACAGAGTCCAACCACCCATCCATGTTCTATATCAAATAGCCGAGATATTAAATGAAGATGTTCGTTCACTTCTTATTCCTAATGAATTAAAGAAATAGATTATATGGCAAATACCAACTTGAAAGAAGCTAAGGCAGCTAAAAATGACGAGTTCTATACGCAATTTCACGACATTGAAATTGAAATGAATGCCTATCTCGAATACAATCCTGATGTATTTCGAGATAAAACAGTGTTGCTTCCTTGCGATGACCCAGAATGGAGTAACTTTACCCGCTTTTTTGCGGCAAAGTTCGATGAGTTGGGGTTGAAGAAACTGATTTCTACAAGTTATGCGCCAGATGCCAAAAAAATGAAATTATTGGCAGAACCTTCTTTATTTGAGATGGATGCTCCTCAATTTGACCCAACAAAAGCACAGACTAAGGGCAAAATATTCATTCTCGATAAAGATTTAACGGGTGATGGGAAAGTTAATATTGCCGACCTGCAATGGGAATATCTTGAAGGAGATGGGGATTTCCGCAGTAAAGAGGTTACAAAACTTCGCAATGAGGCAGATATAATTATCACCAACCCTCCGTTCTCCTTGTTTCGTGAATTCTTGGCGTGGATTGTAGAGGCAGATAAAAAATTTATTATTATTGGCAACATGAATGCCATAACTTATAAAGAGGCATTCCCATTAATAAAAGAAAATAAAATGTGGCTGGGATATTCTATTCATAGTGGAGACAGAGAATTTGAAGTCCCTAATGAATATCCGTTAGCAGCAGCTGGATGGAGAATAGATGAGAGTGGACGTAAATTCATTAGAGTAAAAGGTGTACGTTGGTTTACCAATATAGACCACGGACGCCGTCATGAACCATTACCTTTAATGACTATGGCTGACAACCTTCGCTTTTCAAAACATAAAGAACTGAAAGGTAAAAGCTCTTATGACCATTACGACAATTATGATGCTATAGAAGTTCCTTTTACAGATGCTATACCCTCAGATTATGATGGTGTAATGGGAGTTCCTATTTCCTTCTTAGACAAGTATTGTCCGGAGCAATTTGAAATCTTAGGGATAA
>ERZ791724.714-NODE-714-length-23754-cov-3.493776_pt1 | contig 23754 bp, 18 predicted proteins | sample MGYA00510044_ERZ791724 | MGnify/ENA primary metagenome ERZ791724 (study PRJEB30046, sample SAMN00715140) | human gut metagenome | study: EMG produced TPA metagenomics assembly of the A metagenome-wide association study of gut microbiota in type 2... | reverse complement strand
CCTTCGAGCCGTTGAGCAGGTCGATCTGGTACAGACCAGCACTCTCGCACAGTTCCATGACCTCGACACGCAAGTGCCGCATGGTCTGGGCTGCGCTGGAGTGCTTCATACCCTCGCGCCAGTCGCGGGGCTTCTGCATATAGGGCTTGCGTTCAACCTCGCGCATTCGGATGCTGCCGATCACGATGTGGACGTGGATATTTCCCGAACGGTTATGCCCATCCGGGTGAGTGCAGACGATGGCGGGATGACCGGGGAAGTTTTCTTCGCAGAATTTCAGGCCAAGTGCCTGTGCCTTTTCCATGGTCAAGCCGTTGTCGGCTGCATCTCTGGGGTCAAAGCTGATGATATACTGGTGGCTTTTGATATCACCATGCTGGGTGTTCTTGCCATACTTGCGGTTTGCCAGCAGACAGGCCGTTGCAAACGAGAAATCGCCACACTCAAGGGTGTCGAGCAGGTACGAATATGTGATAAACATTATCTGCTTTATGGATTACAGTCACAGTTTGTTCAGCATCAAATTTCATGGAGTGAAGGTACAGGGACGACCGTAAGCAATCTAAGGATTCCTCATTTAGAGCAGATTAGAGTTCCGTATGTCCCATTGGATCAGCAAAAGAAAATTTCTTCTGTATTATACGCCCTCGAAGATAAAATCGAAAATAATCGTAAGTTAAACGATAATTTAGAGCAGCAAGCAGTTGCTCTTTTCAAGTCTTGGTTTATAGATTTTAGCTTGTTCGGGGGTACTGTTCCTGAAAATTGGGAAGATACCACACTGGAAAATATCACGACACTGATAACGCGTGGAATCGCACCTAAATATTCTGATAATTCTGATCAAACAGTTGTCAATCAAAAATGTATTCGTAATCATACAATCGATCTTTCTCTTGCTCGAACCCATACACCGAAAGCTATCAATGAAAAATGGCTCAAATTTGGTGATTTATTGATTAATTCTACTGGTGATGGCACTTTAGGGCGAGTTGCACAAGTCTGGTTCGCCCCTAAAGCCCTTACTGTTGATTCTCATGTGACTATTGTCCGGCCAGCGCGAGAAGAACTGATTTTCTATATCGGACTTTGGGGAATTTTACACGAGAAGGAGATCGAATCGCTTCACACAGGCAGTACAGGGCAGACAGAATTACCCAGAGATCGAGTGAAAATGCTGAAATTACTTCTACCTGATGATAGCAGCTTGAGTCGATTTAATTCCATAATCGCCCCGATGACTTCTACTATTATTTCAAATCAAGAAGAAAACCAAAAACTTGCAAATCTCAGAGATACGCTTCTTCCAAAGCTTATGTCCGGTGTGATTGACGTTGCTAACGTCCAACTTTAAGCCGCTAAATTATCGTTTACCAGAATTTCAATAACTCTCACCAGTGGCGGGAGATTCTACGGAGAAACTGCCACTGCCGTCGTTCTCTGAAATCGTAATAAGGAGATACGGCGATGAAAGATCAGATTATCAATGAGATACAGCGAAAAATGCTGCCGTATCTCAACAATGAACAGCTCTTGCACCTGAAAATGGTGCTGGAAACATCGTTTCAGGGAATGATTTTTGAAAAGGGCGAAGAACTTCCAAAAGTCGAAGAACAGAACGCAGTAAAAGCATTTATCACTGCAAAGCGAATCGAGGGATGCTCGGAAAAAACGCTGACATACTATTCTAAAACCATCGAAGCAATGCTGAATGGTGTCGGAAAGTCGCCGCAGCAAATCACAACGGATGATTTGCGAAAGTATCTGACCGATTATCAGATGCAGCGGCGGTCAAGCAAGGTGACGATTGATAATATCCGGCGTATTCTTTCCAGCTTCTTCTCGTGGCTGGAAGATGAAGATTTTATTATGAAAAGCCCTGTCCGCAGGATTCACAAAGTGAAAACCGCCAAAATCATCAAGGAAACGTATACGGATGAAGCGTTGGAACTGATGCGTGACAACTGTTCAACAGTACGAGATTTGGCGATTATTGATTTGCTGGCATCTTCTGGAATGCGTGTCGGGGAATTGGTGACACTTAATCGGGAGGATATCAATTTCAACGAGCGCGAATGTGTTGTATTTGGTAAGGGCAACAAGGAACGATTGGTATACTTTGACGCACGGACGAAGATCCACCTTCAAAATTATCTGGATGAACGGTCAGATAGCAATCCAGCACTCTTTGTGACGCTGAAAGAGCCGCACGAGCGATTGATGATTGGCGGTGTAGAAACCATGCTTCGGGAGTTGGGGCGGCGGCTGAATCTTAACAAGGTGCATCCGCACAAGTTCCGGCGAACATTGGCAACATCAGCAATCGACAAGGGAATGCCGATTGAACAGGTGCAGCAGTTGTTGGGACATCAAAAAATTGACACAACGATGCACTATGCAATGGTAAAACAACAAAATGTGAAATTGGCACATAGGAAATATATTGGGTAGGTGAAGACAATGAGTGTTTTGAATTGTTGCTTTGGCGATGTTACAGATAATTTTGACAAAAAGAGAATCCCTTTGTCTGGGTCACAAAGGGATGCGAGAAAAGGTCAGTATCGTTATTATGGAGCACAAGGTGTAATTGATTATATCGATGACTTTATTTTTGATGGTACATATTTATTGATTGCTGAAGATGGCGAAAATCTCAAATCTCAGAAACAAAATATTGCTCAAATTGTTGAGGGAAAATTTTGGGTGAATAATCATGCCCACATTGTTAAAAGCAACGGATTGTGTGATTTGAGGTATCTTTGCTATTGCATCAACACGATGGATGTGTCTGGATATATAACCGGGTCAGCTCAGCCAAAGTTAAGTCAAGCGAATTTGAATGCGATTCCGTTGCAGTTGCCAGAAATAAATGTTCAACATAAAATTGCTGATTTTCTTCAAATGCTAGATCAAAAGATTTTAATTAATGAGAAAATAAACGATAATTTAGCAGCTTAAATTTTGATGTTGGAAACATCAATTTCACCAGACATGAGTTTTGGCAAAAGACTATTCCGAAGCTGTTTGAGTCTATCATTTTCGATAGCATTATTCCGTATTCTGGAATATATAGGGGAAACAAGAGATTGAAATCTTATCAACTCATCTTCAGAAGGAAGAATTACCTTATAGGAGAGCGTGTCAGACGGTATTGTTCTTTGTCTACTCCCAGTTGAGCCTGTCACATGGCTACACATAAAATCAGAGAAAGAGTTGCTGTCAATCACAGAATATAAAAAATCCGTAATATAGGATTTCTTTGATTTATAAACAATAAATTCCGTTGAACAGACAGCACTTCCGGTTAAGCAATATGGCTTCCATACTCTCTTTACTGTCGGATTGAGTTTTGAAATCAAAAAACACGAGGAATCAACAACGAATTTATTACTTTTAATCGATGTGGACGGCTCGAAAATTGGAAATTTTGTTTCATCAAACGCTGGAATACTATAATGCTCAAGAATTCTCTCAGATTCCTTTAACGGATTAAAGTTCTTATTGGAAATCATTGCAATTTCGCCCAAAGGAACAACACGCCAACCGGAGGGTAAATCATTAGATTTAACGCCTTCAAAGCGTTCGCTATAAATCAACTGGGCTTGCAGCTCTAAATTATCGTTTATAAAAGAAATGAAGGGATAACATGGAAGATTTTGATAATGCTAAGACAAGAAATCCGAGGGAATGCGTTGTTACAAACCTTAATAGCTACCTGACCTACATTTCTGATATAAAGGAAACAATAAAGAAAGAAGAAGGCGCAGAAGTAAGCACAAAACACTATTTCTTCCGTGGACAGGCCAGCAACGAATGGAATGTCATGCCGGGAGTGTTCCGTGGTGGGATGCTGCCACATGAAGCAGAATTGATAAACGCAGCTTACACACGGAATCCTGACGACTTCAGAAAGTTGACAACAGATTTTGAAAAGCTCGCAAAATTGCAACACTATGGGTTGCCAACAAGACTACTGGATGTGACGGAGAATCCGCTGGTGGCACTGTATTTTGCCTGCCAAAACAATCAAGAGAAAAAGATAACTGACGGTAAAACTGCATTATTGCCGCCGACCGATGGGAAAATCTATTACAAGCGCGACTACGGAAAAAGTTATAGCGACATAGAGATTAAAGTGCTGGCATATTTAGCGAGCCATGAGATTTCGGGCGATTATACATTAGAAAAGCTGCTTTCGGATTTGAACAAGTATGGAATTTATACAGATAAAGAAGCAGAAGAGTGCAGGGTAAGTGAGTATAAAAGCTTGCTTTCGATTATTCAAAGAAATTATTTTGTGATTTCCAATTTGAATAATGAAAGATTGGTGCGGCAAAGCGGTTCTTTTTTAATCTGCGGAAAATATAATGTTCAGCTTAAAGAAAAAATCGGACAGAGCATTGTTAAACGGGCATATAGCGATGTTCAAGACGAGTTTGAACTACAAAGTTTTAGAATACCAGCGGGAAGAAAAGACGCGATTTTAGAGGAATTGAGTTTTACAATATCAACGAAGGAACGCTGTTCCCGGAACTTGAGCACCAGATGGCATATATTAAAAGCAATTATGCGAACACGCAAAAGCCTATGGTTGATCGGTTTGTGAAAACAGAAGTTCCGATAGCAAGTATTAAAGAAGTGCGCAATTTAGATGTTTCAGACGATAAAGTGGACGAGATTATTCGAGAAGCATTGCATAATGCTGTGCATCCAGAAATTTTTGATGATTGTTACGTTGCAATTCAAAAGAATTTGATGCCGGATTGGTATCGTAAGGAAATTGGACTCAGTAAAGTTCGATTGGCACTAACGGATACATTGGATAATGGTACGCCGATGGGACGCGCGGTGGCAAAAAGAGCGGCGCATTCTATCGTTACAAAGATTGTGAATGCCATTGAGCAAGAATCGAATACAGCAACTTCGGATAATAGTTGAGGAGAAAAATCATGCTTTCATTTACCGAAGATACCTTTGAACAAGCGATCATAGAGCTATTTGAAAATATGGGTTACACCCACATTTATGCTCCTGATATGAACCGGACGGATTACAGCCGCCCTCTGCTGGACGATGTTTTGCGGGATTGTCTGGTGCGGCTGAATCGCAGCCTTCCGGCTGTGGCAATTGATGAAGCCATTTTGAAGCTGAATGATTTTGATGCAGGAAGCCTATTGCGGAAGAATATTATTTTTATGGACTATCTGCAAAACGGTATCACGGTCAAATACGCAGTCAAGGGTGAAGAACGGTCTTCGGTAGTAAAGCTGATTGATTATGCAGATGCAGACAAAAATGATTTCTATGTGGTAAACCAGTATGCCTTCGTGGAAAATGGAAACAACCGCCGCCCGGATATTATTCTGTTTGTCAATGGCTTGCCGCTGGTTTTGATGGAACTGAAAAGTCCTTCCAAGGACGAAGTGGGTGCAGAAAACGCATACAACCAGATTCGGAACTATATGAAGGATATTCCTTCGATGTTCTACTATAACGCAATCTGCGTAATCAGCGACCTTTCGACCAACAAGGCAGGAACGATCACTTCTGGACTTGACCGTTTTATGGAGTGGAAAACGAAAGATGGCGATTACGAAAATACGGCGTATGCGCAGTTTGACACATTCTACGAGGGAATGTTCCAGAAAGAACGGTTACTGGACATTCTGAAAAATTTTATCCTGTTTTCCGGTGATGGGCAAAAGCCGATTAAGATTTTGGCTGGGTACCACCAGTATTTTGCAGTGCGAAAAGCTATCGAAAAGGCCAAGATTGCCACTAAAACGGATGGCAAGGGTGGTGTGTTCTGGCATACGCAGGGTAGCGGAAAATCACTGTCGATGGTATTCTATATTGATATTTACGATATGACGCAGGCAGTAGAGGACGGCGCAACCCGACCTGTCTACTACGAAAGCCGTGTTATCAAACTCCACCTCGACCAGAATACACTGGCCTTGATTGATGCGACCTACGACGCACTGGAACAACAATCGGACGCTGCAACGATTGAAAAAAGCAAAAAGATGCTGGGGCAGATGGAGAGTGTGCTGGGGGCAGATTCTACCATTCAATCCCTGTGCGAAGATATTGTCGACCACTACGAAAAGTACCGCGCCAATCTCCTGACAGGTAAGGCAATGATCGTAGCGTATTCGCGCCCGATTGCGATGAAGATTTATCGAAAACTTCTGGAGCTGCGCCCGACATGGAACGAAAAAATCGGCGTAGTTATGACGGGTGGCAACAATGACCCGGAGGATTGGAAAGAAATTATCGGTACAAAATCTCACAAAGAAGAACTTGCCCGGAAATTCAAAGACAACGATGACCCGATGAAGATTGCCATTGTTGTGGATATGTGGCTGACAGGTTTTGATGTGCCTTCACTGGCTACGATGTATGTTTACAAGCCAATGCACGGATACAATCTGATGCAGGCCATCGCGCGTGTCAACCGCGTGTTTAAGGACAAAGAGGGCGGCTTGATTGTAGATTACGTTGGCATTGCATCTGCCCTCAAAGCCGCTATGAAGGAGTATACCAAGCGTGACCAGTCCCGATATGGTGATATGGACATTGCCAAAGTTGCATATCCGAAGTTTCAGGAAAAGCTTCAGGTGTGCAAAGATTTGTTGCACGGCTTTGATTTCAGCGGATTTATTGGCGGTTCTCCGTTGATGATGGCAAAGCTGGTCACTGGCGGTGTGAACTTTGTTCTGGACGCAAAAGCACCCAAGCGCAAAGATCTGTTCCTGCGAGAAGCTCTGTTGCTGAAGCAGTCGCATTCGTTGTGTTCCAGCATGACCACGGAGCAGGAGCGACACGAAGCGGCCTACATGGAAGCAGTCCGTTCTACGGTGGTAAAGATCACCTATGGTGGGAGTGGCGGTAAGACACTTTCTTTGAAAGAAATCAATGCTCAAATCAATGAGTTGCTAAAGGCGAGTATCCAGAGCCAAGGTGTAATCAGTCTGTTTGACAGCAAGCAGGCAGATGAAAATATCAGCTTGTTTGACCCGGCGGTATTGGACGAAATATCAAAAATGAAAGAAAAGAACATCGCTGTGGAAATTTTGAAAAAGTTGATGGCAGAACAGGTATCACTTTACAAGCGGACAAATGTTGTGCAGTCGCAGAAGTTCTCGGAGAAAATTGCGCAGCTGATGAACTCCTATTACAATGGGCTGATTACAAACGAGGAAGTTATCAAGGAACTTCTGAAAACGGCACAGGAAATCACAGAGTTGTACAATAATGGTGAGAAACTGGGGCTGACGCAGGAAGAGCTGGCGTTTTACGATGCTCTGACCAAGCCGGAGAACATCAAAGATTTTTACCAGAACAACGAACTGATCGACCTTACCAGAGAACTAACCGAGATGCTGCGTAAAAATCGGACGATAGACTGGCAGAAAAAAGAAACAGCGCGTGCCAGTATGCGGAAGATGGTGAAGCATCTTCTGAAAAAGTATAAGTATCCCCCGGAAGATTACGACACAGCAATCAGCACGGTTATCAGCCAGTGCGAGATGTGGACAGATAACATGACAGCGTAAAATGCGAGAAATATTGTTGATTTCCTCTTGACAATACACAGTCCAGCTCTTAAAATGATTTTAGAGAATACTATTATTGAAAATACGAAAGGCTGCTTTATGGGAAAGATGATTTTAGACGACCTCCACAAGCGTCTGGAACGGCTGGACGAAGATGCCGACCTGATGATCGACAACGACGACCGTTACCAGATGGTAATTGTTGGCGGAAGTGCGTTTATTCTGCTGGGCAAGCTGACCCGTGCCACCCATGACATTGATGCCTTGAGCGTCCCGAAAGAGCTGTACGGACTACTTGGCAAGTACGACATCAACACGGATGTGGAAGCCTATATTGATAATTTTCCGTACAACTTCCAAGATCGGCTTCAGCCGCTGCCTTTCGGTGGTACAAAGGTACAGTTCTACACACCCAGTCTGGAAGATCTGGTAATCGCAAAGCTCTGCTCTTTCCGTGACACTGACAAGGCAGACGTAGAGAGCGAGGCTGTGCGGAACTCTTTGGACTGGAATTTGCTGGAACACCTTGCAACCGATGAGGATGAGCTGAAAGCCAGCATTTTGAACGACTGGCGGTATCGAGATTTTTATATCCGTTATCAGGAGTATGTGGAGAGGTGGAGACCGTGAGAAAGCTGACATTTGAAGGCTTTTTGAAGCAGTATGTGGTAGAACTTTCCGGGGTTCAGACGGCAAGTGTCCATAAGCTGGCAGATTGCATGACAGAAAATCCCCGCCTGAAAGAGCCACTGTATCTCTATGCGCTGGCCTTTGATAAAGTGGATTTGTTGCTCCGCTATACCGTAAACAGGGCTGTTGCTGCGGAGTATGAGCAGCTTTCCAATCGCTATTCGCTGGCGCAAATGCTGCTGCTTCTGGAAAACCAGTCACCGGAACTGACAGAGGGCTATTTGAAAGTCTGGCGCAGCTATTGCTCGGTGCGGGATACCTCTCTTGCGGACAATGATACGAAAGCGTTGATTCATCGCCGAGTATTGGAACTTCAGCGGAAAAAGAAACTGACGAATTATCGTCTCTACACAGACTTGAAGCTGAATCCGGGCAATGTGAATGCATGGCTCAAACACAACGATTCCAGCAAAATGAGCCTTGACTGTGCACGGCAGATTTACAAGTATGCAAAAAGCTACCCGTCTGTTCGATAAGAAAAAGGAAGTGAGTCTATGACCGCTGTGATCTACGCCCGCTATTCATCGGATAACCAGCGTGAAGAATCCATCGAAGGGCAGATTCGGGAATGCACGGACTATGCGGAAAAGAACGGCGTTCATCTGATTTCCGTCATGGAACCCATTGCCGAGGGCTCACAGGGCATTCTGGTGGAAACCCTTCTGGAAGGCATGGCAGAATACTATTCCGCAGAGTTGTCCGAAAAGGTGATCCGTGGTCAAACTGAGAACGCCCTGAAAGGGAAGTGTACTGGCGGTACAGGAACCATTGGCTACAAAATCGATGAGGAAAAGTTTTATCGCCTTGACCCGCTGACTGCTCCGCTGGTGCTGGAAGCCTTTCAGCGGTATGATAACGGCGATAAGATGGTGAAGATCGTAAACTTCCTCAACGACAAAGGCGTCCGCAATATGCAGGGCGGCAAAATGACCCACAGCAGCGTGAACACCATGTTGAAGAACCGTCGTTACATTGGTGAATTGTCTTTTCGAGACATCGTTGTGCCGGATGCGATTCCGGTTATTGTTCCGAAAGACCTTTTTGACCGGGTGCAGAAGCGTATGGACAAGAACAAGCGCGCCCCTGCCTGTGGCAAGGCAGACGAGGAATACCTGTTGACCACCAAACTGTTCTGCGGCAAGTGCGGTGCGCTGATGTTCGGTGAAAGCGGAACCAGTGCCACTGGGCGCACCTACTATTATTACAAGTGTGCCAACGTCAAGCGGCGCAAGGGCTGCAATAAAAAGACTGTGCAGAAGGACTGGCTGGAAGAACTGGTCGTCCGGGAGACCATGAAGCTGATTCAGGACGATGCGGTGATCGACAAGATCGTTCAACTGGTCATGGATGTCCAGAATCAGGAGAACACCGCGATTCCGCTGCTGGAAAAGCAGCTCCGGGAAGTAGACAAGAAGCTGGACAACCTGATGAAAGCCATTGAGGATGGCTTGTACACCCGGACAACGAAAGAACGTCTGGAAGCGCTGGAAATTCAGAAGGATGAGCTGACTGCAAAAATTGCAGATGAAAAATTGAAGAAGCCCAGCTTCAACGAAGAGTTCATTCGGTTCTGGCTGCTGAAATTTAGAAAGTTCGATATTTCGCAGAAAAAACAGCGGAAAGCGCTAATTGAAATTTTTGTGAATGCCATTTTCCTGTACGATGACCGGATGTTGATTACGTTCAACTACAAGGATGGCACCCAAACCGTCCGTTTTGAGGACACTTTGACCGCCGATTCGGCGGAGGAAAAAAGTTCGGATTTGTCCAGTCTTGCTGGACCAGAGCTCTTCAGTCGAGAGACTGAAGAACTTTTTGTTATATCTGGAACTTTTGCAAACAACAGAGCCGCAGTCTTTTGGGAGACTGCGGCTCTGTTTTATACTGCTTTATTTGCCCTCTGCGCGGAGTTTCGCGTCCTTTTCCAGCAAGGGCTTGAGGTATTGGCCGGTAAAGCTGCCCGGCACCTCGGCCACCTGCTCCGGCGTACCCTCGGCGACGATGATGCCGCCGGCACTGCCGCCCTCGGGGCCGAGGTCGATGATATAGTCGGCGCACTTGATGAGGTCGAGGTTGTGTTCGATGACGATGACGGTGTTGCCTGCATCCACCAGCTTCTGCAGCACCTCGATGAGGCGGTGGACATCAGCCATGTGGAGGCCGGTAGTCGGCTCGTCGAGAATATACACGGTCTTACCCGTGCTGCGGCGGGCCAGCTCGTTGGCCAGCTTGACACGCTGCGCCTCGCCGCCCGAAAGGGTCGTGGCGCTCTGCCCCAGCGTGACATACCCCAGGCCCACGTCCAACAGCGTCTGCAGCTTGCGGGCGATCTTGGGCTGGTTGGCAAAGAACACCACCGCTTCCTCCACGGTCATGTTCAGCACGTCAGAGATGGTCTTTTCCTTATACTTGACTTCCAGCGTTTCGCGGTTGTAGCGTGCGCCCTTGCAGACCTCGCAGGGAACGTAGACGTCCGGCAGGAAGTGCATCTCGATTTGGAGGATGCCGTTGCCCTCGCAGGCCTCGCAGCGGCCGCCCCGGACGTTGAAGCTGAACCGTCCCGGGCCGTAGCCCCGCATTTTGGCGTCCTGCGTCTGGGAAAAGACCGTGCGGATGTCATTGAACACGCCGGTATAGGTGGCGGGGTTGGAGCGGGGCGTGCGGCCGATGGGCTGCTGGTCGATGCCGATGACCTTATCCACGAACTCGAGGCCCTCTACCCCATCGCACTTGCCAGCGCGGGAGCGGGCGCCGTTCAGCTCACAGGCGAGGGTCTTATACAAAATCTCGTTGATGAGGCTCGACTTGCCCGAGCCGGAGATGCCCGTCACGCAGACGAACTCGCCCAGCGGAAATTTTACGTCGATGTTGCGCAGATTGTTTTCGCGCGCACCCTTCACCGTGAGGAAATTGCCGTTGCCAGGGCGGCGGGTCTGCGGCACCTCGATGCGCTTGCGGCCCGACAGATAGTCGCCGGTGATGCTGCGCTTGGCCTTGCAGATGTCCTTGACGGAGCCTGCGGCCACGATCTCGCCGCCGTGGACGCCCGCGCCCGGGCCGACGTCCACGATATAATCGGCGCTGCGCATGGTATCCTCGTCGTGCTCGACCACGATGACCGTATTGCCGAGGTCGCGGAGATTTTTCAGCGTTGCGATGAGTTTATCGTTGTCGCGCTGGTGCAGGCCGATGGACGGCTCATCCAGCACATACAACACACCCGACAGAGCGCTTCCGATTTGGGTGGTCAGGCGGATGCGCTGGCTCTCGCCGCCGGACAGGGTGCCTGCTGACCGGGCCAGTGTGAGGTAATCGAGGCCCACGCTCTGCAAAAACTGCAGGCGGTTCTTGATCTCCTTCATGATCTGGCCGCCGATCTGCTTCTGCTTTTCGGTCAGGTTCGGCTCATTGTCGGCGATGAATTTCAGCTCGTCCCGAATCGACATTTCGCAGAAATCGCTGATGTTTTTGCCGCCGATGGTCACAGCCAGCACCACCGGTTTCAGGCGCTTGCCATGGCAGGCGGGACACTCGACGCCCGACATGAAGCTGCCGATCTCCTCCTTCATCCACTCGCTGTTCGTCTCGCGGAAGCGGCGCTCGAGGTTCTCGACGATGCCCTCAAAGGTATTATAATAGACGCCGCTGCCGAACTCATTCGTGCGGTGCATCTCGATTTTTTCTTCGTTGGTACCGTAGAGCAGGGCGTTGACGGCCTCGGTGCTCATTTCTTTGATGGGCGTATCCAGCGTAAAGCCGTATTTTTTGCCCAGTCCCAGATAATACATCTCGGCTACAGAGCCTTCGGCGTAGTACCAGCCGCTGGCCTTGACAGCCCCCTCCCGAATCGAGAGATCCCGGTTGGGCAGGATGCGCTCTTCGTCCACCCGCATGAAGGTGCCGAGGCCGGTACACTTCTCGCAGGCACCCAAAGGGTTATTGAAGGAGAAGAGCCGGGGTGACAAATCGCTGATGGAAATGCCGTGCTCAGGGCAGGCGAAATTCTGGCTGAATGTCATACATTCGCCACCGATGACATCCACCTCAGCCACGCCGCCGGTGAGGGCAAGGGCCGTTTCCAGCGAGTCAGCCAGACGGCCGCGGATGCCCTTGCGCATGGCAAGACGGTCAACGACGATCTCCACGGTGTGCTTGATGTTCTTTTCCAGCGCGATCTCCTCGTCGAGGTCGTACATGTTACCGTCGATTTTTACGCGGGCGTAACCGGCGCGGCGGGCGGCGTCCAGCTCTTTCTGCTGGGTGCCTTTGCGCTGACGGACGACAGGCGCGAGGACCTGGAACTTCGTCCCCTCTTCCAGCTTGAGCACAGCGTCCACCATCTCATCCACGCTCTGCTGGCTGATGACCCGCCCACACACCGGACAGTGCGGCACGCCCACGCGGGCGTACAAAAGGCGCAGATAATCGTAAATTTCCGTCACGGTGCCCACGGTGGAGCGGGGGTTGTGGCTGGTGGTCTTCTGGTCGATGGAAATGGCCGGAGACAGGCCGGTGATCTCGTCCACATCGGGCTTGTCCATCCGGCCAAGGAACATCCGGGCGTAGCTGGACAGGCTCTCGACATAGCGGCGCTGGCCGTCGGCGTAGATGGTGTCGAAGGCAAGGCTCGACTTGCCCGAGCCGGACAGGCCGGTCATAACGATGAATTTTTCACGCGGGAGGGTCAGATTTACGTTTTTCAGGTTGTGCTCCCGCGCACCCTTGATGACTATTTTATCGTTTGCCAAGGTACTTTCTCCCTCTTCTCTGTGTCTGTGCATGGTTCTGCTTCCGCTCCGTCTCTGCCGAGGAATCCACAGTGGGGTTCTCGCCCCGGCGCAGGCGGTCGATCTGATCACGCAGGAAGGCCGCATGCTCAAATTCCAGCAGCTTGGCAGCTTCCTTCATCTCCCGGGTCAGGCGGTCAATGGCGGCTTCGCGCTCGAGCTTGCCCATCCGCCGGGTGTTCATCCTGGCATTCTCAGCCTTGTCGCTGATCTCAATCGAATCCGGGATGGCCTTGACGATGGTCTTCGGGACGATGCCGTGTTCAGCGTTGTAGGCCATCTGGATGGCGCGGCGGCGTTCTGTCTCGGTGATGGCGCGGTCCATGCTGTCCGTTACCTCGTCGGCGTACATGATGACCAGACCTTCCGCGTTGCGGGCGGCGCGGCCGATGGTCTGAATCAGGCTCGTCTCGCTGCGGAGGAAGCCCTCTTTGTCGGCGTCGAGGATGGCCACAAGGCTGACCTCGGGCAGGTCGAGGCCCTCACGCAGCAGGTTGATGCCCACCACCACGTCGATGGTGCCGAGGCGGAGGTCTTTGATGATCTCCATCCGCTCGAAGGTGTCCACCTCGTGGTGCATATACTTGACCTTTATCCCCTGTTCGGTAAAGTAATCCGTCAGATCTTCGGCCATTTTCTTGGTCAGCGTCGTGACCAGGACGCGCTCATGCCGCTCGATGCGAGCGTTTATCTCGCCCAGAAGGTCAGTCACCTGCCCCTCTACAGGGCGCACCGAGATGAGCGGATCCAGCAGACCAGTGGGCCGGATGACCTGCTGGGCCACCTGGGTGCTGTTCTTCCGCTCATACTCGCCGGGGGTGGCCGAGACAAATATCATCTGGTTGAGCTTGGATTCCACTTCCTCGAACTTGAGGGGGCGGTTGTCAAAGGCCGACGGCAGGCGGAAACCGTACTCCACCAGCGTCTTTTTGCGGGCGTAGTCGCCACCGTACATGGCCCGCACCTGCGGCAGGGTGACATGGCTCTCGTCTACGAAGAGCAGGAAGTCGTCCGGGAAATAGTCAAGCAGAGTCGTGGGCATACTGCCCGGCGCACGGCCCGACAGAACGGCAGAATAGTTCTCGATGCCCTTGCAGATACCCACTTCCGTCAGCATCTCAATGTCGTAGTTCGTCCGCTGCTGGATGCGCTGGGCCTCGATGAGCTTACCTTCCGAGGTGAACTGCTTCACCTGCGCGTCGCACTCGGCGCGAATCTTTTCAATGGCGGCAGCCTTTTTGTCGGCGCTGACGATATAGTGGCTGGCCGGGAAGATGGCAACATGCTTGACCACGTTCTGCTTGGCGCCCGTGAGGGGGTTGAACTCGGTGATGCGGTCGATCTCGTCGCCGAAGAACTCCACCCGGATGGCCAGCTCGCTCATATAAGCCAGATAGATGTCCACGATGTCGCCGTGGACGCGGAACTTATTGCGGATGAAATTGACATCGTTGCGCTCATATTGCAGCGTCACCAGCTTTTCACATAACTCGTCCCGCTCCATCTGCATCCCGGGCCGCAGGCTGATGACCATGCTGCGATAGTCGATGGGGTCGCCCAGCGAGTAGATGCAGGACACCGACGCGACGATGATGACGTCCCGCCGCTCCGACAGCGCTGCCGTAGCCGAGTGGCGCAGGCGGTCTATCTCGTCGTTGATGGCGCTGTCCTTTTCGATATAGGTATCGGTGCTGGGGATATAGGCCTCCGGCTGGTAGTAGTCGTAGTAGGAGACGAAATATTCCACGGCGTTGTCCGGGAAAAACGAGCGGAACTCGGTGCAGAGCTGGGCGGCCAGCGTCTTGTTGTGGGCCAGCACCAGCGTCGGGCGGTTGCACTGGGCGATGACGTTCGCCATCGTGAAGGTCTTGCCGCTGCCGGTCACACCCAGCAGGGTCTGGCAGCGGTCGCCCCGCTCTACCCCCTCTACCAGCTGTGCGATGGCCTGCGGCTGGTCGCCCGTGGGGGCGTAGGACGACACCAGATGGAATTTTTCCTCTGCCACAAAAAGCCCTCCTTTTCAAAACTACGATTAGTTGTATCTCTCAGCCATTATACCACAATTATTTTATAATGTAAATCATTCTCTTCCATATGGGCGTAACATTGCGCCGGTCTCGAAGTCGTAGAAAGGCAGGCGGTTGGATTCCCGCATGGAGAAGTAGTCGTTTTCGGCGAGGATGATGTGGTCGCGCAGGCGTATCTTGACCAGCCCCAGCGCACGGACGATGTTCTCAGTGGCGGCGAGGTCTTCGCGGGAGGGCAGCGGCACACCGTTGGGGTGGTTGTGGCAGAGCACGACGCTTTCTGTCCCGCCCCGGAGCGCCGCCGAGACGACGTCCTTCACCTCGAGACTCACCATCCGGGTGTTCCCCTCTTTGAGCCAGTACACGCTCTTTACCCGGCTGCGGCTGTCCAGCGAAAGGAGCAGGGCTTTCTCCTGTTTTGCCCCGGCGAAGCGGGGTTTCAGGTAAGCCGCCAGCCGCTCAGTAGTCGTCAATGCACCTTCGGTGCTGGTGCGGCTGTGCTCGTAGTACCGGCTCACCTCGGGCAGGAGATGCAGCATCCGGGCGCTGGCCGGGCCGACGCCCGGCACACGGCAGAGTTCTTCTTCACTGGCTTCCAGCACACCGGCAAAGCTGCCGAACCGCTCCAGCAGCGCGTGGGCGATGCCGTTGGTATCCCGGCGGGCGTTGGTAATGTAGAGCAGATATTCCAGTGCCTCGTGGGGTGCGAGGCTTTCCAACCCGTACTGCTCCACCCGGGCGCGCATCCGCTGCCGGTGACCCTCGTGGCTTATGTTCTGTCCTGCCATAGCTGCGCTCCTTTGTTTATAGTCGTTTCTTTTATAGTACCCCATTTTCGGCAAAAGACAAGAGCCGACAGAAAATATTCTGCGTTGACTTCACGGGGAGAGTAGATTATTATAGGTGTATCAGATACTTTTTATATAAGGAAAACGAACATGAAACAATACACTGCCACCGCCAACGACGAGGGTGTCCGCCTCTCCCGCTTTGTCCAGAGCGTGACCCGTGACTTCCCTACCAGCCTTTTATACAAGAGCTTCCGCAACAAGCGCATCAAAGTCAACGGCAAAAAGGGTGTACCCGAAGACCGCATCAAGGCCGGCGACCTCATCGAGCTCTACATCAACGACGAATTCTTCCCGCCCGAGGGCGCAAAGCCGGCCCACAAGCCCGCCCCCAAAAAGCAGCAGAACCAGCCCAAGGTGACGGTCATCTACGAGGATGAGAACATTGCCGTCCTTTACAAGCCCTCTCACCTGCTCTGCCACAGCGACCGCACCGGCGACGCAAACCTTGTGGACGCCTTCACCCAGTATCTGGCCCAGAAGGGCGAGTACGACCCCCAGGGCGAGAACCGCTTCAAGCCCGGCATCTGCAACCGCCTCGACCGCGGCACTGAGGGCCTCGTCATCGCGGCCAAGAGCTACGCCGCCCTCCGGGACATGAACGAGATCATCCGCACCGACCTGCTCAAGAAGGAATACTACACCATCACGGTGGGCATCCCCCAGAGCGGGCGCTTCACTGCATGGTGGGAGCACGACGAGAAGAACAATAAGGTGAGCATCCACGCCCACCAGTCCCAGGACGAGCGCCGCAAGCAGATCATCACCGATGTGGACGTGCTGCGGACGGCTGGCCCCTTCGCCCTCTGCCGCATCGGCCTCATCACCGGCCGCACTCACCAGATACGCGCTCATCTGGCCTATCTGGGCAAGCCGGTGCTGGGCGACATCAAGTACGGCAACCGGAAGATGAACGAGCGCACCGGCACTAAGACGCAGGCCCTCTGCGCCGTCCGCATCAGCTTCCTCGACATCCCCGAGGAAAATACCCTCCACTACCTCTCCGGCAAGGTCATCAAACTGAAAGACCCGCAGATCGTAAAGCAGTTCGACACGCTGGATAAAAATAAGCAGGCCCCCGCCGAGGAGAAGTAAGATGGAAAAAGTCGATAGGACCCACTGGGAGCGGGCTGAATTGTTCGAGTTTTTCTCCGCTGTTTCCCACCCTTTTTACAGCGTCACCTTCCGGGTGGATGTAACAAACCTTTACCGCTATGTCAAGGAGCGGCATTTGTCGTTTTATTACGCGATGGGGTATCTCGTGACGGACGCCGTGAACAGCGTGAAGAATTTCCGCTACGCCATCCGGGACGGCGAGGTGTGGCTGCTGGATGAGCGCATTCCCAGTCTGACCGACCTGAAACCCGGCAGTGAGCAGTTTCACATCGTCACCCTGCCAAAAGTCGGCGGCATTGCGGAGTTCTGTGCCTCCGCACAGGCGAGAAGCGCTGCCCAGAAGACCCTTCTTGACCAGGACGAAGAGAACGACAACCTCATCTATATCTCCTGCACACCGTGGTTTGATTTGACCGGCTGCACCAACGAGCGGGATTTTGACCGGGACGACAACATCCCCCGCATCACATGGGGCAGATATGGCGAGGAAAATGGCCGCAAGAAATTGGGGATGTCGGTGGAGGTCAATCACCGCTTCATCGACGGTCTCCATCTGGGGAAATTCTACGAGAAACTACAGGCCGACATCGACGCACTATAAGGAGGCATTCTGATGTATCCTGACCGCAAGACCCGCAGGTAAGTCTCTCCCCTCTTTTTGCATTGGAGGTACAGCACCATGCACAAGCCCTGCATCATCTTTTTCGACATCGACGGCACCCTCATCGACATGGAGAAAAAGCGTATTACTGAACGGACACTGGACGCTCTGCGCCGCTTACAGCAAAACGGCATCCTGCTGGCCGTCGCCACCGGGCGTTCTCCGCTCATTGTGCCGAAATTCGACGGCGTGGAGTTCGACGTCTTTCTCACCTACAACGGCTCCTACTGCTACGACCGTCGCGGAGATATTTTTGCCAGCCCCATCCCGCCGCAGGATGTGCAGACGCTGATCCAAAACGCCGCAGCGCTTGGTCGTCCGGTGTCGGTTGCAGGACGGACGCAGCTGCTCTCCAACGGAACGGATGACGATCTGACGGCATATTACGCCATCGGCGGACGAGCACCGGTCATTTCCGATAAGTTCGATGAAGTCTCCCGAGGTGAAGTTTTCCAGCTGCTGATGGGCTGCCGCAGGCAGGACTGGCCCGCCATCCTCAAGGGCACCACCGGCGCAAAGATCGCCGCCTGGTGGGACAGGGCGGTGGACATCATCCCCAGCTCCGGCGGAAAAGGAGCCGGTATCCGGAAAGTTCTGGCCTATTACGGCCTGACGCCTGAGGATGCAATGGCTTTCGGTGACGGCAACAACGATATAGAAATGTTTCAGGCTGTCGGTCACAGCGTTGCCATGGGCAACGCCTCTGCCGATTTGAAAGCCATCGCCAGCGAGGTCTGCGGCACCTGTGCTGAGGATGGTATTTATCACTACTGCAAAGAAAATGGTTTGATTTAAGAAAACAAAAAGAGGCTGCTGTGTTCAACCTCTCCGTCACGGCTTCGCCGTGCCACCTCCCCTATCGAGGGGAGGCTTTGGCATGGCAGAAAGCCCAATCTCTTCGCCAGAGGCTCCCCTCGGTAGGGGAGCTGTCGAACGAAGTGAGACTGAGAGGTTGCTTTTACAGCGGCCTCTTATTTTTTGCTATTTACTTTTCTTCTCGTTCCGCCTTTTCGGCCTCCTGCTGCCGGCGCAGTTTCTTGATGCGCTTTTTCTCGCTCTCGACGCGGGGCCAGGGCCACGAGAAGCCCTCGTTCTCCTTGCACCAGCGGGTCAGCGGGTAGAACGCAAACGCCAACCCGAACAGGTACAGCAGAACGTACAGCAGACCCGAAAGCGTTACCAGCGCGTCCAGCGCACCAATGAGCGCCATGATGAAGCCAGCTTTCAGGAAAAACAGGCCGTTCTGGCGGCAGTACTCGGGGAAGTTTTCGGCCTTGACGGCCTGACGGCCCTGATCGCCCCAGACCCGTGGATTTTTCATGACCGAATAGCCGTAAAAGACCAGCATCAGGCCACAGGTGAGTTGGAATCCAAAAAACATCTGCGTCGTTCCTCGCTTTATTCTGGTGTGATGGAGTCAGAAGCGTGCTCAGTCGTCGTTGTACTCGCCCAGCAGCGGCTTCATAAAGGGCAGGAAGTCCAGCGTTGCAAAGTAGTCGCGGGGAGTCTCGGCACGGCGGATGAGGCGGTGAGAGCCGTCCTCGCAGAGCAGGACCTCGGCGCTGCGCAGCTTGCCGTTGTAGTTGTAGCCCATGGCAGAGCCGTGCGCACCGGTGTCGTGGATATACACGATGTCGCCGATGTCGATCTTGGGCAGCATACGGTCGATGGCAAACTTGTCGTTGTTCTCGCACAGACCGCCGACCACATCGTACTTGTGGTCGTGGGGTGCGTCTTCCTTGCCCAGCACGGTGATGTGGTGGTAAGCGCCGTACATGGCGGGGCGCATCAGGTTGGCCGCGCAGGCATCCAGACCGATGTATTCCTTATAGATGTGCTTCTCGTGGATGGCAGTAGCTACCAGAGCGCCGTAGGGGCCGGTGGTGAAGCGGCCCATCTCGGTGAAGATGGAGACATCGCCCATGCCGGCGGGGACCAGAATTTCTTCAAACTTCTTGCGAACGCCCTCGCCGATGGCCATGATGTCGTTCTCCGTCTGCTCGGGGCGGTACGGGATGCCGACGCCGCCGGACAGGTTGATGTAGGCGATATGCACGCCGGTGGCCTTCTGGACGCGGACAGCCAGCTGGAAGAGGATGCCTGCCAGCTCAGGATAATAGGCGTCAGAGATGGTGTTGGAGGCGAGGAAGGCGTGGATGCCAAAGTTTTTGGCACCCTTTGCAGCCAGCTTCTTGTAGCTGTCGATCATCTGCTCCTCGGTCATGCCGTACTTGGCGTCGCCGGGCTTGTCCATGACCTGGAAGCCCTCTTTGCTCTCGCCCAGCTGGAAGGTGCCGCCCGGATTGTAGCGGCAGAAGATGTTCTCCGGCACACCGGCCACGCGGTCGAGGAAGTCCACCATCGTGGCGTCATCGAGGTTGATATAAGCGCCCAGCTCGTAAGCCTTCTTCATGTCCTCCACAGGGGTCTGGTTGGAGGAGAACATGATGTCGCTGCCGCTGAAGCCGCACACTTCGCTGAGCATCAGCTCGGTCAGAGAGGAGCAGTCCACGCCGCAGCCCTCTTCCTTCAGGATCTGGAGGATGACGGGGTTCGGCAGAGCCTTGACCGCAAAATACTCGCGGAAGCCCTTGTTCCAGCTGAATGCCTTGTTGATGCGGCGGGCGTTCTCGCGGATGCCCTTCTCGTCATAGACGTGGAAGGGGGTGGGTACGTCCTGAATGATGTCCTGAGCCATCGACTCAGTCAAAAACGGTTTCTTTTCCATGATTGTACATCCCTCTCATATATTTTTACACAGCAAAGGTGCCGTGCAGCCAGCGGTTTTACAGCTTGAGGTTCTCGCGGGTGGGGGTAAAGGTAGGCACCATTTTGGCCAACTGCTCCACCACGCTGTCGTCGTTGTGTTCGGCGGCGACGGCCAGCTCCTGGAGCTGCTGGTAAAATTCGCCCAGGTCGATGTTCCGGGGCGGAGCCACGAAGATCTTATTGTGGACGGTGCGGCGCATCTTGTCCTGCTCCTCGTCCATCATCAGCTCTTCGTAGAGTTTTTCGCCGGGGCGCAGACCCACGATCTTAATATCCATGTTCACGCCCGGCTCATAGCCGTAGAAGCGGATGAGCTGTTTTGCAAGGTCCATGATCTTGACCGGCTCGCCCATGTCCAGCACATAGATGCTGCCGCTCTCGGCCAGCGCACCGGCCTGCAGCACCAGCTGTGCCGCCTCCGGGATGGTCATAAAGTAGCGCTCGATGTTGGCATCGGTGAGGGTGACGGGGCCGCCCTTTTTGATCTGCGCCTCAAACAGCGGGATGACACTGCCGTGGCTGCCCAGCACATTGCCGAAGCGGACGGCGACGCACTTCATGTCGGTGTTGCCTGCGAAAGTCTGGATGAGCATCTCACACAAGCGCTTGGTGCAGCCCATGACGCTGGTGGGGTTGACGGCCTTATCGGTGGAGAGCTGCACCAGCCGCTCCACGCCGTGTTCGCTGGCACTGGTGAGCAGATTCTTGGTGCCAAAGACATTGTTCTTGACGGCCTCGGCGGGGCTGATCTCCATCAGCGGGACGTGCTTGTGGGCGGCGGCATGGAACACCACCGTCGGGTGGTACGTCTCAAATACCTCGTCCAGACGGGCCTTGTCCCGGATGGAGCCGACCAGCACCGTGACCGGCACATCACGGCCATACTTCTGCTGCAGTTCCATCAGCAGTTCATAGGCGCAGTTCTCATAAATATCGAAGATAAGCAGTTTTGCAGGCTTGAAGCGCATGACCTGACGGCAGAGCTCACTGCCGATGCTGCCGCCGCCGCCCGTCACCAGAACGGTCTTGCCGGTGAGGTAGCCGGAAATTTTCTCCATGTCCAGTGTGACTTCCTCACGGGAGAGGAAATCGGCGGTGTTCAGCTCACGGAACGCGCCCTGCTGAGGTGTGCCTGCACCCACCAGCTGGGGGTCGCTGAGCATCTGCACGGCGCAGTGGGTGGAGACGCAGAGGTCGATGACGTGGTTCAGGCGGTTTCCCTTCAGGGTCGGGATCGCCACGATGATGGTATGGATATTGTAGCGGGTACACAGGTCGGGAATTTCTTCCAGTGTGCCGCGCACCGGGACACCGTGGATGGTCTGGCCCAGCTTGTTGGGGTCATCATCCACGGCTACGATGACATGGCCGTAGCTGGTGTTGGTCTTGCAGACATTGATGGCCCACGCACCAGCCTCGCCCGCACCCACGATCATGACAGGGCGGTTGGGGTCCTTGCTGGTGTTGCCGCGCAGACGCTCGCCCAGCGGGTGGTTCAGGAAGAGCCGCCAGGCCAGACGGCTCCCGCCGATGAACAGGAAAATGAGCACCGCCGCCATGGCGTTGGCCGAGTTGAAAAGCACGCCGTGGATGAAGCAGCGGTTGACCAGATAGACGATGCCCGTCGGGACGGCGATCATCCCTGCCAGACGGATGAGGTCACGCTCCCCGGCGTACTTCCAAAGGATGGTGTAGAGCCGCCCGGCCAGAAAGCTGAGCAGGTAGACTGCCACGATCCAGGGCAGATTCGCGTAGAGCAGGGCGCGGTTATGGGGCCACCAGGAGGCCTCGACAGCACCGTCTGCGCGCAGCAGCAGGGCGAAATAAAAGCTGAAGGCTACGATGGCTCCGTCCAGCGCCACCAGCAGAGCCCGGCGGGCCAGTACCTGCAGCAGATTTGTTTTCTTTTCCTTCACAGCATATCCTCTTTTGCATCGGGGGCCGGCATCCGAAGATGTCAGCTGCCGTTTTTCATTTCAAGGGCCTATCACCCCATAATATCTTTAGTATTATACTCGATTCTCTTCCCCGTGTCCAGCTATTTCACTTTTTGGACATTTTTCTTATGCCGCCTTTCCCCTGCCGCCACAGCCCGCAGCTCTTCGCCGAGACCCAGCGGCCACGCCGCCGCAAAGCAGACCACTGCCATCCCCGCGCCGCCCAGCGCTACCGTCGCCAGCTGCAAGAGGACTCCGCCGGTGAGCCAGTCCGCTAAAAGATGCCGCAGGGCCAGCCCGGCCCCGGCGCTGACGGCTCCCGCAAAGCCCGGCGCACCCAGCCACCGCCAGAGTTGCAGCCGCAGGCCGCAGCTGGACAGCAGCCGCCCCGTGTTGGCGGTGCAGGTGTAGAAGCTGGACAGCAAGATTACAAAAAGAAAGCCCTTCATCCCGAAGCGGGGCAGCAGGAGCAGCACGCCCACAATGCGGAGGCAGGAGTCCCACATGCTGTAGCGGAAAACGGCTTTCTGTTCTCCTACCCCCTTCATGGCACCGTCCACCATGCTCTCGAGATACATCAGCGGCATGGCCGGGCCGAGGATGACGAGGTAGCTGCCCGCCTCGGCACTGCCGTAGAGGGCTTCGGCCAGCGGCTGACCCCACACCCAGAACGCCGCTCCTGCCAGCGCCGAGAAATAGCCGGTGAGCCGGAGCATCCTGTCGATGAGAGCCGCCAGCCGCCCGTTCTGGCCCCGGAGGTGGGCCTGAGTGATCTCGGGCATCAGCAGGACAGAAAGGCTCCCCAGCAGTCCGAATGGAAAGGTCAGCAGAGGCAGGGCCATCCCTTTGAGGCTGCCGTACTGGGCCACGGCTTCGGCACGCCCGCCGGAAAATTGCAGATAGACTGCCAGACAGGCCGGCACCAGCATATTCTCCGCGGTGTGGAGAGCGCTGGCGAGACAACGTCCTCCCTCCACCGGCCAGAGAATGTCCCAGAGGCGCTTTCCCGGTTCCTGCGGGCGGCAGGCAGGCCGCGCACCGAAGCAGCGGCGGGCCTCTTTACGGTAAAAAAGTGCCATCAGCCCGGTGCTGACGGCCTCGCTGACCGCCGTTGCCCCCAGCACTGCCGTGCAGCGCCCGCCCACGTCCCAGCCGAGGGCGTCGGCCCGCTCCAGCGCAGCCCATACGATGCCGATGCGGACGGTCTGTTCGGCCAGCTGGCTCAGGACGTTTGGCTCCACCTGCCTCCGGGCGATGAAAAAGCCCCGCAGTACCGACGACACCGCCATCCACGGCAGACCCAGCGACGAGACACGCAGCGCCCCCGCTGCCCGGACATCGCCCAGCCACCATTTTGCGG
>ERZ791724.695-NODE-695-length-24243-cov-2.214073_pt1 | contig 24243 bp, 24 predicted proteins | sample MGYA00510044_ERZ791724 | MGnify/ENA primary metagenome ERZ791724 (study PRJEB30046, sample SAMN00715140) | human gut metagenome | study: EMG produced TPA metagenomics assembly of the A metagenome-wide association study of gut microbiota in type 2... | reverse complement strand
TTCGCCAACAGGGTTTAACCCGTTCCCGGAGGGCCTACCAGCAACGCGCCCTTGGGAATTTTCGCACCGATGGATTTGTATTTGTCGGGGTTCTTGAGGAAATCGACGATCTCCATGATCTCGACCTTTGCCTCCTCCAGTCCGGCAACGTCCTTGAAAGTCACCTTTTTCGAGTTCTCCTTGTCGAACACCTGCGCCCGGGCCTTCCCCACGTTCATAATACCGCCAGCACCGCCTCCGGCACCCCGCGACATGCGGCTCATCAGGAAGAACCAGCCGCCGATAATAATGATCCAGGGAAGCATCTGAAGCAGAATCGATGTCCAGGAATTCTCCCGGTTCTCGTACACCAGCACCACCTTATTACCCGACTCGGCCGTCACCTTATCCAAATCCTGACGGAACGTATCCACCGACCCGATATTGAAAGTAAGCTGAGCCCCCGTTTCGGGCATATTACGGAAACGCGGGTCCGCAGCATCCTTACGGTACCGGTCCGCAGCATCCTTCTTAAGGTAGATTTCCGCCAGGTCACGATTGACGACCTGGATTTTTTCGACGTCGCCCTGCTCGATCATCTGCGCCACGGTATTCCAGTCGCTCTTGACCGGGACTCCGTTGCCGGGTCCGAACATCCAGTAGCCGACAATAAAAATAATGATGACGCCGTATATCCACATCCACGAAGGACGCGGCATATTCATTTTGTTGTTTATTTTCTGTTGTGCCATAAAATATTATTCGTCATACTCATAACGGGTCGCCGGGGCATCGGCCCACAGCTCCTCCAATTTGTAAAATTCACGCAATTCTGTCTGAAAAATATGCACCACCACATCCACGTAGTCCATAGCGATCCACAGCGCATTTTGCTGTCCTTCCACGCGCCAGACCTTCTCGCCGAGGGTTTCCAATACCTGCTCCTCGATACCCGCCGCGATCGCAGCGACCTGCGTGGTGGAGTCGGCGTTGCAAACGATGAAGCAGGAGCAGATCGCCCCGTCGATTTTCGAAAGATCCAACGATACGATATTTTTACCCTTCTTATCCTGGATTGCACGAATTATCGTGCCTGTCAATTTTTCCATAGTTTGAATTTACCGGTCAATACAACTTTGCAAAGGTAGCGAAAATGAGGGCAGAACAAAACAAACCCGTTTGTTTTTTTATGCCGAACGCATCCCGCTTCCCGCAAAGATACAAGAGAATATCCGAAAATTTGCTCTGCAAATATCCGTCCCGAATCCCTATTGGCGGGAAACTTTCGACAAAATAGTATCGATCAAGGCTTTGATGATCGAACTTTTGACATAGGTCCGGCGCACGGCCACGGCGATCTTGCGCGAAGTAGCCCCCTTGGCCAGCGTTTTGACCTGACAACGATGCTCCGCAGGAATGTATTCCACGGCCATTTCGGGGATAATCGTCACACAGTGCGTGTAATCGACGATCCGCATCAACGTATCGAGCGAACCGGATTCGAACGTATAGTGCGAGGGGACCTCCCGTTTGGCCTGGCACAGCTCGATGATCTGGTCACGCATACAATGCCCCGGACTTAACAGCACCAGCTCCTTGAGGTCGATATCCTCGATACGGACGTTCGTGCGTTCAAAAAGCGGATTCTCCCGGGACACGTAAAGATGGAACCTGTCGTCGAACAACTCGTGTTCCTGAATCCCCTCGCCGCAGGTTCCGCCGGCGACCAATGCCGCATCGATCCGGTCGCGGCGCAGCGCATCGACGATGTCGGCGGTCACCATCTCCGCAATCTCCAGTTCGACTTTGGGATAGTCCCGCACGAAATCGGGAATAAACTTATGCAACAGGTAAGGTGCGATGGTCGGAATGACGCCGAGCCGCAACCGACCGGAAGTTTCGCCTTTGAGTTCCGCGACCGCTTCGCGGATATGATCGTAAGCCCGGAGGGTTTCCCGGATTTCGGCAAGCACCACCTCGCCCGCCTCGGTCGGAATGACCGGTTTCTTGCTGCGATCGAGCAGCACCACGCCCAATTCTTCCTCCAAAGACTTGATCTGCATGCTCAACGACGGCTGGGTCACGAAACAGTGTTCCGCTGCCAGAGAGAAACTGCCGCAATTGGCTACCGCCAGCAGGTATTCGAGTTGGATGATAGTCATAGTTTATCTTATTTGCACGCACGAAAATATAAAAAAAACCGATACTTCGCAATTATTATTCGACCATCGGTTTAGTTTTTCGTACATTTGCAGACTATTTATTATTAGAAACTTTTTAACTGATGGGAAAAATCATACTCACCGGAGATCGTCCGACCGGCAAACTCCACCTGGGACATTACGTAGGTTCGCTGCGCCGCCGCGTGGAGTTGCAGAATTCGGGCGAATTCGAGAAAATATTCATCATGATCGCCGACGCCCAGGCGCTGACCGATAATGCGGACAACCCGGAAAAAGTGCGGCAGAACATCCTCGAGGTCGCCCTCGACTATCTCTCTTGCGGACTGGATCCCGCGCAATCGACGCTCTTCATCCAGTCGCAGGTGCCGGAACTCTGCGAGCTGGCTTTCTACTACATGAACCTGGTGACCGTAGCCCGTCTGCAGCGCAATCCGACGGTGAAGGCCGAAATCCAGTTGCGCGGCTTCGCCGAAGGCAACGAAGAAGAGGGATCGCAGCGCCAGGGTATTCCGGTAGGATTCTTCACCTACCCGATCAGCCAGGCCTCGGATATCACCGCTTTCAAGGCCACGACCGTACCGGTCGGCGAGGATCAGGAACCGATGATCGAACAGACGCGCGAAATCGTCCATAAATTCAACTCCGTATATGGAGAATAAGCAGGTTATGGTTGCTAAGGCAGACATTGCGGATCAGCTTACATCGGCAGATGCACTTAAGGGTAAGACTGTCGTTGCAGAGAAGAAGTCAGCAGGTGAAGAGGTTGCCCAGAGTGATGAATTCTTTACAAGCGCCGATTATGTTTCGGTTGACTCACAGGCAAAGGCTTTGCTTGAGGTTAAGTCAGGCACAGCTGATGTTGCGGTTATCGACTATGTAATGTCAATCGGTACACTTGCAGAGGGTTCTGATTATTCAGACCTTAAGGTAGTTTCTGACAAGGCTTTCTCACCTGAACAGTACGGTATCGCACTCCGTAAGGACAGCACAGAAACTCTTGCAAAACTCAATGACGCTATTCAGGCTTGCGCCGACGACGGTTCACTTGAGCAGATTGCAGAAAAATATAATCTTCAGGATTTACTCCTTGTAAAGGCAAAATAATTATGAACCAGTTTATAAATGTTACAAACAGCCTTTTAGAGGGTTTTGGACAAAACTGCCTTATCTTTATAGTGACAATTCTTGCGGCTATGCCGCTTGGACTTATTGTTTCTATGGGTTCAATGTCAAAATTTAAACCGATTAAGTGGATTACAAAAACTTTTGTATGGATAATCAGAGGCACACCTCTTATGCTCCAGCTTTTTGTTGTGTTCTATGTACCACCGCTTATGACAAACGGCGGATTCAATTTTTCAAGAATAAATGCGGCGCTTATAGCATTTATTATTAACTATTCGGCATATTTTTCTGAAATATACCGTGGCGGTATTGAGTCTGTGCCAAAGGGACAGTATGAGGCAGGACAGGTGCTTGGTATGACTAAGCCGCAGATTTTCTTTAAGGTTGTGCTTATGCAGGTTGTAAAGAAAATCACAGCACCGATCGGCAACGAAATTATTACTCTTGTAAAGGATACATCACTTTCAAGCGTTATCGCTATTCCTGAAATTTTGATGATGGCAAAAGACTTCTCAATGCAGGGACTTATATGGCCGTTGTTCTACTCGGCGGTATTTTACCTTGTGTTCTGCGGTGTTTTAACAATTCTTTTCTCGTTTATAGAGAAAAAGCTCGATTATTACAAAGGTTAAGGAGGGGCAGTTATGTCATTGTTAAGCGTTGAAAATATCCGTAAAAGCTACGGCAAAACTCCCGTCCTGAAAGACATCAGCTTTTCGCTTGAGAAAGGCGAGGTGCTTGCAATTATCGGTTCTTCCGGTTCGGGCAAAACCACACTTTTAAGATGTCTTAATTTTCTTGAAACTCCGCAGAACGGCAAAATCAGTGTAGGGGATAAGGTGCTTTTTGACAGCAATGATTCCGGCAAAAACAGTGAGTCGCAAATTCGCAAAAACAGACTGCATTTCGGACTTGTGTTTCAGTCTTTTAATCTTTTCCCACAGTACAGCGTAATTGACAATATTATGCTTGCTCCACACCTTGCGGCAAAAGAACAGATAAAGCAGACAGGCGAATATATGGGTGCGAAAAATCATAAAGACGCACAAAAAATTATCCGAGAAACCGCATTGAGCTTGCTCGAAAAAGTGGGACTTTCGGAGAAGAGCGAATCGTATCCCTGTAACCTAAGCGGCGGTCAGCAACAGCGAGTTGCCATTGCAAGAGCCCTTGCTCTTAATCCTGATGTTTTGTGCTTTGACGAGCCTACATCGGCACTTGACCCTGAACTTACAGGCGAGGTGCTCAATGTTATTAGAAGTCTTAAAACTTCTGACAGTACAATGATTGTTGTTACTCATGAGATTGAGTTTGCAAGAGATGTTGCAGATAAAATTATCTTTATGGCTGACGGTGTAATTGCCGAGCAAGGTACACCCGAACAAGTAATCAATAATCCGCAAAATCCGAGAACACAGGCATTTTTATCAAGATTCAATCATTAATCTACCTATTATAAAAACGCTCCGACTGTTTAATTGCAGTTGGAGCGTTTTGCTTTGCAAGTTATTGTTAGTACACGCTTTTACTTAAATGATTATAAAACATTTTGAACAGAACTACTTTATAAGTAATTAAATTCAATTTCAAGCGGAGGTTCTTCCATACTGCATATGGCAAATGAATGATTTTTAAATTCAAAGTGGGTGATATAGCAATTCTTCTTTGTGTTATTTTCAGAAACGGTAATGGTATCTTTATTTATATTAATTTCAAAACTCTTGAGAGGTGTTCGCAATCCCTTGCCGCTCTGCTTTATATAACTTTCTTTAATCGTCCAAAGTTTGTAAAATGCATTGCTTGTATTTTCCGAATGAATAATATAATTGTATTCATTTTCGGTGAAAAATCTTTTTGCAACGTCAAGGCGAGGTCTTTTAATGATTTCAACATCACAGCCTATCTCCTTATCGGAACTGACACCGAAAGCAAAGTTACCGGAGTGAGCCGCATTAAAGAAAATTTTATCAACATACGGTTTGCCGTTACTGCTGTAATAAATTGAATTTATGTCAATATTATTCTCATTGAGAATTTTATTTATAATTAAACCTGCTCCGAGCGAGCGTTTGCGATCGTCGGTAAGTTTATATCTTAGTATCTTTATTTGCCTTTCTTTAGGTAAAAGAGAAATTTTACCGTTATCATTCAAGGGGTCGCAAAGAACTGAAATATCAGCTAAATAGAGCTTTATCAATGTTTTCACCTCATCTTTTAGTGTAATTATAGTATTATTTTTGTTTTTAGTCAATCGTAATAGATATATTATTCTGTTTATGAAAAATACAACTTTGTTAAAAAAGTCAAAATATTGTTCTAAGTATCCTTTTATAATGGTAAAGATGATTAACTAATGCAAAAAGCAAATGAAGAAAATGCAAACATATGTTCTAACTGTTGTGATATATAGACAAAAATATTAACTTCAAATTAGTTGATATGTACATTTGAGTAGCATATTATACAAATAAATATTTTAAAAAATGTTGACTTTCACGAACTTTTGAGTATAATAATAATTGTCAAGTAAATAGTCCGCTTGACTATCGGCTGATTAAACAGTCACATTACTCGAGTAAAATTAATTAAGTCGAATTTAAGTCTAGATTTTGCCAAATGGTAAATGGCGCACGAAAAAATAAAAATTGATATTTTTAAAGGAGGAAATTTTTATGACACCAATCCTTAATTTACACGACATTGATGTAACCAAATTCCTCGCCGTGCTCGATACCTGCGAGGGCAATGTATATCTCGTTACAAGCGAAGGCGACAGATTAAACCTTAAGAGCAAACTTTGTCAGCTCGTTGGCTTAACAAAGCTTATTGAGGGCGGCAGAATTGCAGAGGCAAGCATCATCTGTGATAATAAGAATGATGAAAGCAAACTTTTCAGATTCAATTTCTTTGGTGATACAGCAGATGCCAAGGTTGGCTGATAACCCGAGTTACATTGATAACATCGTGTTTTCACGATAATCTCAAAACTTCATAAAAACTGAGGACAGCCGCAGCAATGCGGCTGTTTTTTGGTATATAAGCAAATCGGGCAAAACAAGCAGAATGTTTTGCCCGTGATTTTTATTTTTATCAAAAGTCGTGGTAAATATCAGTCAGTGAAAAATTTGACGAACTTTTATAATTATTTAATAATAACCGTGCGTTAAACACTAATCTTACTTATTAAAGAAAAGTTTTATATCGTCCTCTACAGAACCGATACCGCTTATTCCGAAGTTTTCTACAAGTACATTTAATACATTTGGAGAGAGGAAAGCAGGGAGTGTAGGACCGAGATGGATGTTTTTGACTCCGAGGTAAAGCAAAGAGAGAAGAACGATTACGGCTTTTTGCTCATACCAGGCAATATTGTAGATAATTGGAAGTTCGTTAATGTCATCAAGACCGAACACTTCTTTTAGCTTAAGTGCAATAACCGCAAGCGAGTAGGAATCGTTGCACTGACCTGCGTCGAGAACACGGGGAATACCGTTTATATCGCCGAGATTAAGTTTATTGTATTTGTATTTTGCACAGCCTGCGGTGAGAATTACCGTATCTTTTGGCAATGCTTTTGCAAATTCGGTGTAGTAATTTCTTGATTTTGCTCTGCCGTCACAGCCTGCCATTACAATGAATTTCTTGATGTCGCCGTTCTGTACAGCCTCTACGATTTTATCGGCAAGAGAAAGTACCTGATTATGAGCAAATCCGCCTACAATCTCGCCCCTTTCAATTTCAACCGGAGGTTTGCATTTTTTTGCAACTTCAATGATTTCCGAAAAATCTTTTATTTCTCCGATTTCGCCGCCGATGTGTTTTACACCCGGATAGCCCGCTGCGCCTGTTGTAAACATTCTGCCTTTGTAGCTGTCCTTTGGCGGTACAATACAGTTTGTAGTCATAAGAATTGCGCCGTTAAAGCTCTCAAATTCCTCTTTCTGTTTCCACCACGCATTGCCGTAATTGCCGACAAAATGGCTGTATTTTTTGAAAGTAGGGTAGTAGTGCGCAGGCAACATTTCCGAATGAGTGTAAACATCTACTCCTGTATCTTTTGTCTGTTCTAAAAGCATTTCAAGATCTCGAAGATCGTGACCCGAAACAAGAATTGCAGGGTTACTGCGTACACCGATGTTGACTTTTGTAATTTCGGGATTACCGTATGCGGAAGTATTGGCTTTGTCAAGCATAGCCATTCCGTCAACGCCGAATTTACCTGTTTCAAGTGTCAGTGCTACAAGGTCGTCAACGGACAGTGTATCGTCAAGCAACATTGACAGCGCTCTCTGTAAGAAAGCGTCAAGCTCTTCATTGTCTTCCATAAGAACATTTGCGTGTTTGCTGTATGCCGAAAGTCCCTTTAAACCGTAGGTTATAAGTTCCCTAAGACTTCTTATGTCTTCGTTTTCTGTGGCAAGTACGCCGACTGTAGCCGCTTTTGCCGCAAATTCACTTTCATTTCCGTTCCATAAAGATGCGCTTGGAAGTGCTGATTTATCGGAAACTTCTTTTAACAAATTCTCTTTTACTTTGAGGGTTGTTTTAATGCGTTCAACGATAACATTTTTGTCAAAATTTGCGTTTGTAATTGTTGTGAAAAGGTTGAGAGTAATAAGATGATTTATGCTTTTGTCAATCTGTTTTCCCTCTGCTCTGATTTGTGTGGTAACTGCCGAAATGCCCTTTGTAACATATACGAGCAAGTCCTGCATATTTGCGGTATCAGGCTTTTTGCCGCATACTCCGCTTACTGTACAGCCTGAACAATTAGCTGTTTCCTGACATTGATAACAAAACATTTTATAATCCATAGTTGCCTCCAAAATATTTATTTATACAATTGTAAGTTGTTGTAATTACTTACCTTGTGGTATAAGTATAATATTTTTCGGTCGGCAAATATGTTGTTACGGCAACGAAATTAAAATTAACAAAATTTTATAAAATTGTTAAAAATTAAGTTATATTAAATCGGCGAGTATTGTGTTTGAAACCAAAAAGCCTTTCGGAGTAAAAGAAAAAGAAGTACCGTTGTGTTCCATAAAACCGTTTTTTACATACAAATCAGTTTTTTTGAAAAAACTCTGCGGCAACGGAGTGCCGTATTTTTTGGCATATTCTTCGGTATCGAGTCCCTTTTTCAATCGCAAAGACAGCATAATATATTCTTCGGCAGTGCCGCCCTCGCCGTCATTGATAATTTTGTTTGCTTTAAAATTCTCTATACTTCTGTCATAGAAAAATCTTTTACCGTTAAAGAACGAATGAGCGGACGGACCTATTCCGATGTACTCGCCGCACTCCCAATAGCTTGAATTATGTCTGCTTTCAAAACCTTTTTTTGCAAAATTTGAAATTTCATATTGCATATATCCGTATTGTTCAAGCAATTCAACTGTATATAGGTAGAGTTCAGCCTGCTCGTCATCGCTCGGAAGATTTAATTTTGATTCTATTTGCGCAAATTTTGTGTTTTCCTCAATTTTCAAAATATACGATGAAATATGAGTAACTCCGCACTGTGCGCAAAAGTCAACGGATTGTTTCAGAGTTTCCTTTGTTTGCAGAGGAATACCTGTCATAAGGTCAAGCGAAATGTTGGTAATTCCTGCAGCTTGTGCAAGCTCTGCCGTATGTTTTGCGTCTTCGGCGGTGTGTATTCTGCCGAGCTTTTTTAATTCGGCGGGTACTGCGCTTTGCATACCGATTGACAAGCGGTTAAAGCCTGTATTTTTCATTAAGGCAAAATCAAGTTTTTTTCCGCTGTCAGGGTTTACTTCAACCGTGATTTCCGCATTGCTTTCGAGTGTAAAATTTTCTTTTACGGAACTAAGAATATCGCAAAGCCTTTCCGCTCCGAGAACGCTCGGAGTGCCTCCGCCGATATATACGGTCTTTACAGTTCCGTTAAAGTGATTGCTCCAATATTTTAATTTTTCTTTTAAAGCAATAACATAGTCGTTATATTCATATTCGCCCGCCCTTGTGCTGTAAAAATCGCAGTAAGGGCATTTGCTTTTGCAAAATGGGATATGCAGATACAGTCCGATTGATTTACTCATAATAATCTCCGTAAAAGAATTTGAGGCAGAAGTAAAACTCCTGCCCCGATTTGGAAGGTATATGAAAAAATAGGAAAAAACAAAATATAAAATGAATTTATTACCTTCATTAACTATATATTACAATAAAATTACAAATTTGTCAAGCTTTTGTAGCAATTGATTTTTATATACCGTAAAACAAATATTTTTCGTCCGTTTTATTGACATATATATAAGAAAAATAGTAAAATATAGTATTGTAGAAAAGTATGTAAAATGATTCCGAAAGGATTGTAAAAGATGAGTTCATTAAACGAAGAAATCAGCAAGCGCAGGACTTTTGCGATTATTTCGCACCCTGACGCGGGTAAAACAACACTTACAGAAAAACTCCTTTTATACGGCGGAGCGATCAATCTTGCAGGCTCTGTAAAGGGCAAGCGTACTGCAAAGCACGCAGTATCGGACTGGATGGAAATTGAAAAACAGCGTGGTATTTCCGTTACTTCTTCTGTTTTGCAGTTTAAGTATAACGGCTACTGCATAAATATTCTTGACACCCCCGGACATCAGGACTTCTCCGAAGATACCTACCGTACACTTATGGCTGCCGATTCGGCGGTAATGGTAATTGATGGTTCAAAGGGTGTTGAGCGACAGACTATCAAACTTTTTAAGGTTTGTGTAATGCGCCATATTCCGATTATTACATTTATCAATAAGATGGACAGAGATGCAAAAAATCCTTTTGATTTGCTTGAGGATATTGAAAATGTACTCGGTATTCATACCTGCCCTGTAAACTGGCCTATCGGTTCGGGTAAAGAATTTAAGGGTGTGTACGACAGAAATTCAAAGAAAATTCTTGCATTTACCACTAACAACGGTCAGAAAGAAGTTGAGAAAAACGAAATCACTCTCGATGACCCGAACATTGATGATGTAATCGGTATGTACCACAGACAGGATTTGTTTGATGATATTGAACTCCTTGACGGTGCAGGCGATGACTTTGACCTTGAGGCTGTAAGACGAGGCGAGCTTACTCCCGTATTCTTTGGCTCAGCTCTTACAAACTTCGGCGTAGAGCCGTTCCTTGAGCAGTTTTTAAAGATTACAACTTCACCTCTTGCAAGAGAAACAGTTGACGGCATTGTTGAGCCTATGTCTGATTATTTCTCTGCATTTGTATTTAAAATTCAGGCAAATATGAATAAGGCTCACCGTGACAGAGTTGCGTTTATGAGAATTTGCAGCGGTAAGTTTGAGAAAAATATGGAGGTTTACCACCTTCAGGGCAATAAAAAAATGCGTCTTTCTCAACCGCAGCAGATTATGGCGCAGGAGCGTGAAATAGTGGATGAGGCATATGCAGGCGATATTATCGGTGTGTTTGACCCTGGCATTTTCTCTATCGGCGATACAATCTGTTCACCGGGGAAGAAAGTTCAGTTTAAGGGTATTCCTACCTTTGCACCCGAGCATTTTGCACTTGTTCGTCAGAAAGACACTATGAAGCGTAAGCAGTTCATAAAGGGTACAAGTCAGATTGCGCAGGAAGGTGCAATTCAGATTTTCCAGGAACTTGACGCAGGTATGGAAGAAGTAATTGTAGGCGTAGTAGGCGTGCTGCAGTTTGATGTTCTTAAATACCGCCTTGAAAACGAATACAATGTTGATATTATTATGGAAAATCTGCCTTACGAATATATCAGATGGATTGTAAATAAAGATGTAAATCCAAAGGAACTTGACCTTGCGTCTGATACAAAGCGTATTCAGGATTTAAAGGGCAACCACTTATTGTTGTTTACAAGCTATTGGAGCATTGACTGGGCACTTGAACACAACAAGGGACTTGAGCTTAGAGAGTTCGGTACAGATTGGTAATGCTTTACGATAAATTAAAAAAATATTCAAAAAGCGGAGTGTATCCGTTTCATATGCCGGGGCATAAGCGCAACACAGCACTTAGCGACGGCATAATGCCTTATGAAATTGACCTTACAGAGATTGACAGCTTTGACAATTTGCATAATGCGGAGGGTTGTATTCTTGAAGTGCAGAACCTTGCGGAAAGACTGTATAATGTAAAAAAAGCATTTTTGCTTGTAAATGGCGCAACAGGTGGAATTTTATCGGCTGTTCGTGCAATGACAAACAGGGGAGATAAGGTGCTTGTTGCTCGCAACAGTCACAAATCCGTTTACAATGCGCTTGAGATTTGCGGATTAGAGCCTGAATATATCGTACCGGCAGTGGATGATGAGTTCGGAATAAATTGCTCAATTACACCGTTGCAGGTTGAAAAAGCAATCGTGGAAAATCCCAATACAAAGCTGTTGATTATCACTTCTCCGACCTATGAGGGCGTGGTGTCCGACATAAAAGAAATTTGCAGGATTGCACATTTACATAATGTGATGGTGCTTGTAGATGAGGCGCATGGGGCACATTTCCCTTTTTCGGGCAGCTTTCCTGTTGAGGCAATACAGTGCGGAGCAGATGTGGCGGTGGCAAGTTTGCATAAAACTTTGCCGTCACTTACACAAACTGCGCTTTTGCTCACTTCAAACGAAGAATTAATCAATCCTCTTGCCGAAAACCTTGCAATTTTTGAAACCAGCAGTCCGTCATATGTTTTTATGTCGTCAATCGAAAAGTGCCTTGATTTTTGTAAGAATACAAAGGCTTTTGATGAATATATAATCAGGCTTAATTCTTTTGACGAAAAATGCCGAGAATTGAAAAATATAAAGGTTCTTTGCTGTGGCAATGATAATATTAAAAATCATAATTTTTTTGATTTTGATATTTCTAAAATTACCGTGTCCGTAAAAGGACTGAATATTAACGGTGTTCAGCTTGCGGACAAACTTAGAAACGATTTTAAAATTGAGCCTGAAATGGTATGCTCGGACTATGTTTTACTGATTACGACAGTTTGCGATACTGATGAGGGTTTTGCAAGACTTGTAAATGCGTTACAAATCATTGACAGCGAATGTTCTGCAAAAGAATTAAACTATAATAATCTGTTTCTTTCACAGCCTCGCATAGCACTGAATCCTTGTGATTGCAGCGGCAAAAGCGGAGATTTTTACAGATTGAAAAACAGTATTAATAAAATTTCACTTGAGTATGTGTGGGCATATCCGCCCGGGATTCCGATTGTGGCAAAGGGCGAAGTTATAACTCAAGAAATTGTCGATACAATTTTTATGCAGATTAAAAACGGTATAAATGTGTATTCTACCAAAGGCAAAGTCCCGAAAGAGATACTTTGTTGTGAATGATTATATTTAATGAGCAGTAGGAATACTGTAAAAGTATTATTGAATAGTTTAAAAATAGAACCTATAATTAAAGCCTGTCGATTATACTGAATCAACAGGCTTTACGCTTAAAATATTAATTACAAAATAAATTTAGTCTTTGGATTTTCAAACTCTGCTTTGCGAATTTCAAAGGCTTTTTTTACATCGTCTTCAAATGCGAGTGCGGTGTTTTCGGCGCCCATAAGTTTTAATAATCTTTTTGTAAATGCGGGGTTATTTACAAGGAGCGGTCCGAGCTGTGCCGTGGCAATTGCATTGTTCACCATAATGCCCTCTTTATCGGACTCTTTATTAATGCCGATTCCCTTAATACATTTGACAAAGAAACAATCGGAATTATCACCAAACCAATATGTAAACTGGCTTCTGAAACCGAGAATTTCTGTTCCGTCTGCCATTGTGCCGTGGTTAAGACCGTTAAATCTTGTGTATTGCTCACGCTTTGCGGTAAACGGAAAAATATTAAGCGCAGGGATTTTTCTGCCGTCATAGTTTTCTATCTCTTTAAAAAGAATTTCTCCCGAATTGCCCGTGAAAAGCATAGGAGTGCCGTTGTCAATCAATTCTTTGAGTCTGTCACGGTAGGGGAGCAGAGCTTTTATTATAAGCTCTTGATTTTTTTCGTTTGACGGTGCAAGATAAATTAAATTTGGCTGTTCGCTTGCAAAAAGCGGTTTGTCACCAAATGCGGTTGAAATAAATTCAGCGTTCGGCAAACATTTTTTCAGATATTTCATATTGCCCATATCGCCGAAAAGATTGCATATTTCAGGGAAAAGAACTTCTATTTTCATTGTTTTGCACCCCTTTCAGCCATTCTGTCACTGATTGTATTTTTTGAAATTGCGGCGTAAGATGTTGTGTAAACATCATAAAGGAAGAAAATTGTATCTGCTTTGTCAAGGTCAACTTCATTTGCCGCATCGGACTCTTTTTCAACACAGGTAATTTTTTCTTCGGGAACGCCTGCAAGCAGAAGTCTTACCTTGTAGTCTGTACGGCGAACACCGCTGCAAATTACCTGTGTAATTGAATCGTCATTTAAAAATTCAAAGTCGGTATCGTATATCCAAGCTGTGTTTTCGCTTGTTTCTTCGGCGTCGCCGAGGTCGTCAAGCATAAGTACAACGGCTTTTTTGCCTGTGTGATTTTTAATGGAAGAAAATACTCTTGAGCAGGCTACGGGGTTCTGTCCCTTTGCAACACTCATAATAACCTGCTTGTCGCCGATTTTTTCTTCGTCATAACGGCTTTTTACAATTTCAAGTTTTTCAACGGATTTCTTAAGCTGCTCTGCGCTAAGACCAAATTCGGAGAGAACGGCAATCGCACCTGCAAGGTTATAGGTATCCGTAACAGAAGTACCGACTGCTTTAAAATCAGCCTGTTTGCCCTTGAGTGACATTGTAATTCTTCCGGTGCTTTCGTTTACCTTTGTAACATCGTAATCGGCTTTTGGCGAACGGAAACCGCATTTTGTACAGTGAGCCGAACCGATATGATGATAACGGCGGAAGTCATATTCAAGTCTGCTGCCGCACTCGGGGCAAAGCGGAGTGTCGATGATTATTGTATTCTCATTGAGAACCTCGTTGTCCTGCTTCTCAATGCCGAAATATACTCTGTCATTGCCTTTGGCAAGTCTTGCACTTACAAGGTCGTCTGCATTTAAAACAAGTTTTGTCTGCTTTGGAATGTGCTTGTCCAGAATGTCGAATATAAATTCAGAATGAGCATTACGCTTGTAAGAATCTCTGAAAAGGTTTGTGCAGAGTAAGTATGTCGGATGAACATACGGATATATAAGTCTTGAACTGCGTTCATCAAGCTCAAGTACAGCAAGGTCTTTTACTGTTTTGCCTCTCAAATTAACGGCGGAGATCAAGGTTGTTGCCACACCGCCGAGAATGTTACTGCCGGCACGGTTATTTACAGGAGAATACCCGTTGTCTGCAAGAATATCGTTAATCATATTTGCAGTTGTGGTTTTGCCGTTTGTGCCGGTTATGCCGATGATTGTTTTCGGCTTGTCCATTCTGCCGAGAAAGTCGGGGCAGATTTTCATAGCAAGTACGCCCGGCATATGAGTACCGTTGCGGTGCATTACAGAAAGTGCCACAGTCGCAAGCTTTGCGGCATAAAGCGCCGCAAAAAATCGAATACCTTTCATTTATAAAGCTCCTTTTATTACTGATTATAAATTTTATTATAGCAAATTGAGCATAATAGTGCAAGGTTACGAGTACATAAAACAGACTAATAAATCACAATAATTTTATTATATTTTTAAAAATCTTAAATGTTTGACAATCTGCAACAAAAAATCTTTGACATTTAACGAAAATAATGTTATTTTATATATAGTGAAAGTTTGACAATATATTAAACTTAACTTTGTGAAGATATAGATATTTTTTATAAAAGGCGGTATAATCTTATGGCTGAAATAAGTTTGTTGAATCCGCAAAATTCAAAAGCGGTATTCAAGAGCCTGACAAAAGAAAGTATAAACGACCTTTCGCTTGATTTTATTTGTAAGGCGCTTACCAAAAGTGAATATGAGCAAAATGTTATAATGAAAATTATGACCGAAATTACAGACGATGCAGAAACCGTGAAATATAGGGGAGATGTGTTTGACGATTTTCTAAGATTCCCGAAACTGCGTGATTCTCTTGCTCAACTTCTTGAAGAACTTAACGATTTGCGTGACATTTCAAGATTTCAAAAGGACACGGAGGCATCTTCTTTATGGAAGTTGATTAACCGTCTGCGAGAGATTGACGGTTATGTTAATTGCATTACAAAAATAAAAGAATGCCTTGAAAGTCTTGATATAAAGTCGGAGGGATTGCTTACCCTGAAAAAAGAAGTTACCGATATTTATGCCAACAGCGGTTTTCCGCAGTTAAAAGCCGACATTAACGAAACCTTTGCCAAGGTGCAAAAAGTAAAGAGCATTACGATAGGAGTAAATCTTGATGATTTGTTAAGACCGAAAAATGCGGGAATTTTGTCGCTTAACGATAAGGCTTTTACATCTTCGGGACTTATGCAGCATTTTATGAAGTTTACCAACAACGGAGATGAAATTCATTTCGGTACAGATATATCGGATATTAAGAAATTTCACCCGTCAAGTCCGAAGTTTAAGGAAAATGATATAGGAATCGGTACTCTTGACGCAGTGCCGACAAACGGTAATCCTCATATAACCTCAAGCGGATTGACAGGCGCCGATCCGCTTTCGGACAGCCTTAAAAAGGCGGTAACCGATATTATGAGAAAAACAGTCCGTGACATTCAGAGCGTGCTTACAAAGTATGTAAATATCAGCGGATACACGCTTTCTGCGCTTATGCCTGAAATCGTTTTTTATATAAGGTGGGCAGAGCTGGTTGAAAAAATCAGAGCAAAAGGACTTGATATGTGCAAGCCCGAAATCCTGCCGTCGGAAAACAGAGAGATTTTTGCTAAAGGCGTGTATAATCTGAAACTCGGCATAAAGCGTGTGAACGGAGAAGAATTTAATATCGTGGCAAATGATATTGATTTTGACGACGAATCAGGCAGAATTTATATTCTTACGGGTCCGAACAGGGGAGGAAAGACCACTTTCACTCAAGCTGTCGGTCTTGCTGTTTTGCTTGCTCAAAACGGTATTTACGCACCTTGCCGTGAGCTGAAAATCAGTCCTTGCGATAATATTTTTACGCACTTTCCGGCAGACGAAAACGACACAGTTGACCTGGGCAGACTTGGCGAAGAAAGCAAAAGACTTGCGGAAATTTTTGATATTGCAACCGAAAACAGTATGCTTTTGCTTAATGAAAGCCTTGCAACAACAAATGTATCGGAGGGTTTGTTTATTGCAAAAGATGTCGTGCGGGCAATGCGTTACCTCGGAGTAAGGTCTGTGTTTAACACACATATGCACGATTTGGCTAAAAACCTTGACGAAATGAACACCAAAACAGAGGGCAAAAGTATTGTACAAAGCCTTGTAACGGGAGTTGACAACGGTGAACGCTCGTTTAAAGTTTATATTTCACCGCCGCAAGGAAGCAGTTATGCAAGAGATATTGCAAAAAAATACGGTGTAACTTTTGAACAGATAAAATTAAATATTGATAAAACATAATCGGGGATAATTATGTTGAAGAAAGCTGTCGCAGCGGAAGTTTTAATGAGAAGTTATATATTTCGGCAGACACATATACAATAAAAATTTCTGCATACGAAAAAGTAATGGGAAAGTTGTTAATGGATAATGATAATGTTCTTTTTTCCTTAGTCGGAAAACCTCAAAAAATTCAGTAATTAAGCCATTTACACATTTTTTAAAACATAATTAAAAGCCATTTAAAAATTTAAAGTTTTTTCGCACTATATGAGAAAAGCACCAAAAGTCCCTTAAAATAGCGGTTTTTGGTGCTTTTTATTTTTTTGACTAAGGAAGTAATTTTTCCTTAGTCAAGCAAAGATATTTCTATATTAGAATAATGAAAGTACAGTGATTTAAAAATGAATAATAATTCAATTTTATGTATAATTATTCGTTTCTTTTAGTACTTAGTTTGAACCCAAGTACAGATTTAAAAGTGATTCAAAATCATTGTTTATTTTTTCCTTATAAAAATTAGAAATATCAAATATTTCATTTATTTTTTCTTCTGTTTGTTCACTTCCTAATAAATCATTAGTTTTATCATTTAAGAAATCAACATACTTCATAAATTGAACAAAAACATCAAAAATAGTATTTAATACCTGATTTTCATATTCGTTATTATCTTTAAAACGAGAAAGATTTAAATTACTTAAAAGCTTTGGAAGTTCTGAAAGTAAATTAGCATACAATACTTTTTCTGACTTTGAAGCATTCTGTAAATAATTTTTTGTTTTTATAATACTTTCGTTTACAATAATATCTTCATTTAATTTTGAATGGTTTATGCTTCCCTCACCAGTTTCAAGCCAGTGTTCGTTTATATTAAATTCTATGCACATAAGTTTTTGTAATTTTTTTGAAGGCATATCTTTGTTAGATTCAATTTTCGAAATATGGGTTTGAGAAATACCTAATATCTGTGCAAATTGTTTTTGATTAAGTTTGTTGTTTTTTCTTATTTCTTTTATTCTATCATTGATTGTATTCATTACACAAGCCTCACTTTGTTTATGGGAAGCCATAATTTTATGTTGACAAATATGGGAACCCATATTATAATATAAATGTACTTCTTGATAAGTATATCACAAGTGAAAAAAAAATCAATGAAACGGAGGACTATTTAATGACTTTAGGTAAAAAAATGAAACTCATAAGGGTAAAAAATGATTTAACACAAGCTGAATTAAGTGAAAAAATGAAGGTAACACAAACATTTATTAGTCAGCTTGAAAGAAATGTTTTGCCACCTACAAAAATGTATATTGCTTTATTTTGCTATGTTTTTAACATAAGTGAAGCCGAATTGTTCGAGGAGGTGGCATAGTGTGGCTTACAGTTAAAGAAACGGCGGATTTACTTAATATCACCGATAGAGCTGTTAGGCAGTCAATAGAAAAATATTGTGAAGGTGAAAAATATGTATTCCGCTGCACAAAAGGAAAAGGCAGAGGCGGTAAGCAGTATGAAATACTGTTAGAGAGCTTGCCAAAATGGGCACAGGATAAATATAACGGTGTTGATGCTAATGATTATATCAGCGACAACGAAGCATACAAACGCTTAGGTAAAAAGCGTGATAAAGCTATCATTAAATACAATATTGTTTGTGCCTATTTAAGATATAAGAAAGAAAAGCATTTCAAAGGCAAGCAACAAGCCTTTATCGCCAAACATAACGAAGAACACCCCGATAATCCCATAACAAAAAGACAACTTGAATATTGGTGCAGGCTATATACTAACGGTGGACTTTTAGCCCTTGCAGACAACAGAGGCGGTCAGGAGGGTAAAACCCGTATAACGGAAGATATGTGGGATGTCTTTAAAAAATTGTATTTGCGTGAAAGCAGACCTTCAATAATGGCTTGTTATGAAATAACACAAGAACACTTTGCAGAGCAAGGCATAACTATTCCCAGCTATTCATCATTTAAAATCAGAGTTAGAAAAATACCCGAAATAGTAGTTGCAAGATACCGTTTCGGCAAGAAATACTACGAAGATAAATATTTGCCGTACATTCCGCAGGATTATTCAAATACATATTCAAATCAATTATGGATCGGCGACCACCATATTTTTGATGTACTTGTAGTTGATGAAGAGGGCAATGTTTTCCGTCCGTGGCTTAGTGCGTGGGAGGATTTACATTCAAGAATGTTAGTAGGCTATGTGGTAAATCGTATTTCTCCAAACTCCGATATAGTTTTAGATAGCTTTGCAAGAGGTTGTTATACACACGGTATCCCCGATGAAATAAAAATAGATAACGGCAAAGACTATAAAACCTATGATTTGTTTAATAGCGGTTTTGCGTTATCTATCTGTAATACTATGAATATTGGGGTAACAAATGCCTTGCCTTTCAATGCGAAAGCAAAGCCAATTGAAAGACTTTTCGGAACACTTGAAAGTAAATATTGTAAATTCCTTGATTCATATATAGGAAATTCACCGCATAACCGCCCCGAAGATATGCGAAAGTTGAATAAAAAGCTAAAAAATAAGGCTATGCCATACAAAGATTTTTTAAAGTTTGTTGACAATATGATTAAAACATATAATTCAAGCTATCATTCAGCAATCAACACAACACCTGTTGAAGCATATAAAAGCGGATTTACAAAGCCTATGCGTTATGTAGCTGATGAAGATGTTTTAAATGCGTTCTTTATGAGGACTTCTAAGCCTATTAAGGTGAGCCGAAACGGTATTAGAGTACCTGCAATCGGCTATTATTATGATGATACAAGGCTTGCCCCGTACATAGGTAAAGAAGTATATGCAAGATACAACGCTGATGATGTGAGAAAGGTTTATATTTTTGACGAAAGCAACGATTTAATTTGCAGTGCAAAATGTGTTGAAATTTCAAGTCATAAATCACCGGTTACAATGGAATATATCAGAGAGTTACAGCACAAAAAGAAAGCGAAAAACAAATTCATTAGGGAACAATTCGATACTGATATTACTATTCCAACCGTTGACGAGTATGTTAATAAGAAGTCAGACCGCTTTGAAGATGTCAGCACAAAGGGCAATGTTATTCAGCTTACACCCGTTACTTATGCACAGGCGGAGAAGATGAAAAAGGAGGACGAAAACGATAATATTAACACTGCAGCGGAAAAAGAACCTAAAAATGCGTTAAACAGCAGAGAAGTTGATAAAATGATAGCAGATTATTACAAACAAGCAGGAGGAATTTAAATGCCATTTAATGATGATTTAAAAACTGTTGAAATGCTGAAAGCTCATATTGCAGAAACAGGTATTACACAGAAACAGCTTGCAAGAAAATTAGATGTTTCCGATACGGTATTATCTTTATTTCTTGCCAACAGCTACACGGGTGACAATAAAAAAATTGTTGAAAAAGCAAAGCAGTATTTGCATATTGGAGCTGTACGAAAGGCTTTGACACCTAACCCCAACTATTGTGAAAGCCTTTTGAATACGCAAAGAATAACAGAATGTTTACAAATGGCTCACGCTTCCAATGAAATTTTATTACTTTACGGTCCTGCAGGTTGCGGAAAAACAACCGCTTTAAAACATTATGCAGAGAATAACAATGGAGTTACATATATTGAAGCTGACGCAACCACAGGAACACCAAGAGCAATTTTATTGACCCTATTGGAAAGCATAGGCGGTCAGCCTATCGGTTCAACTACACAGGTTATGAAAAGTATATTGAACACTTTGAGAGGTACAAACCGCTTAATTATTATAGACGAAGCACAGCATTTAACGGAACGCTCTTTTGATACTATTAGAGCAATTAACGATAAAATAGGCATAGGCTTAGTTTATTCGGGCAATCCCGGTATATTAAAGCAAATGTACGGAAGAAAAGAACAGGAATTTGACCAGCTTTACAGCCGTATCGGTTTACATTGTGAACTTGCTAATAAATACAGCCTTGACGATATACGAAATATTTTTAGCGGTCTTGATGTTTCGGAAGAATGTATAAAGTATCTGAAAAAGGCTGCACAAAAGAAAGGCGGCTTGCGTTTGATGATTAAACAGTATAAAAACGCTGCAAATATTGCCGCTGCACTCGGTCAGAGTTTAACAGTTGACTACCTTGAAGAAGCTGCAAGGCGAATGAGCATAGGGGGTCAGGGACTTGCAAGTTATTCATAATAAAAGAACGATAAAAAGTGAAAAGGCAGTTGTTACGGCAATAACAACCACCTTTATAAGTTTACTTCAATATCTCCGAAGTAAACTTATTATATCACTTAATTTCAAACAATGCAAGAGTACATAAAACAAAACAGCGTTTAAAACGGCTTGTATTCAATTTTTGTAATCAAAGGTAAAGTTACACCAATATTTTTATACAATGCAAATTAAACGAATTTAAACGGCTTTTAAACGCCGTTTGCAAACATTTTGAAATGAAAGGATAAAATAACTATGAAAGATTTTAATATTAATGTATCTGAATTTGAATTATTAGACCCAAACAACTACACAGAAGAAAAAAATCCGATTTTATCAACTTTGTATCACACTTTCATCAATGACAAGTTAGGTGACAATTCCGACGAAGTAAAGAAGATGATAGCAACAAATTCAGAACAGGAAAAGTTTACCGATACACTTTCCTCAGAACAGTTAGAATTATACAACAACGCATACTGGGAAAGCATTTCTATCAATACGAAAGTTGAAGCCGAACGCTTTATTTTAGGCTTTAAATTTGCTTTAATGCTGATTAAAGAAGGTTTTAAGCCGTGGGGGACAAAATGAATAGAAAGGTATTTCGTAGTAATGCGATAAAAGTTCTATACTTTATCTATATAATTTCCAGATGGGACAGCGGGGATTTTATTAACGAAAGAAACTTGAAGGGTGAATTTATTTTCATAAAGTCAGATTTAGAATTACATAAAATCATAAATTACCTTTTTAATAAGTATTATCTTATTTTGGATAAGGGCATTGATTTACATAGCGATGGTAACAATAATTTAAAATTAAGTCGCCACGGATATGCACTCATTTATAATGTTATGAAGTATGCTACATTAGGATGATTTCAAGATTGAACGAAAATAACAGTGGAAGCATTTTGCGGAAATATTTCCACTGTTATACTTCTAATTTTAATATTAAAATAAAGATGTGAGGTGACTATTATGGATAAACCCAAAGAAAACATTTTAAAGCTAATTGAAGAAATCCCACTATTAAGCATTCAAGATTTACTTGAAGTGTTAGACCCGGAAAGCATTTATAATTTAATGAAAACTTATGGCGGTGACACTCTTTTTATTCCTAAGGTTGACAGCATTTTAAAAATGGAACGCAATCAAAAAATAATAAATGATTTCAATTCTGGTTTATCTTGTAAACAGTTAGCTAAAAAATATGATGTTACTACAAGACACATAAGAAGATTACTGGAGGAAAAAAGATAAAGCAGGACAAAAACAATGTTAAGCAGACTGAAAAATATTATGTTACTGTAAGACACATAAGGAATTTATTAGAAAAATTCTCTAGTTATAATTTTAAACATATCGGAAGGGGGCTATAGATTATGGAAAAGCCAAGTGAACAAATGGCAAACATTATACTAAACAGTAAAATTAAAAGTGTTCAGGAATTGTTAGAAGTTTTATCAGTTGAAGCGGTATATAACTTACTAAAAACTTATGGAGGCACACTCATTTGTCTTCCTAAGTTTGATTCATTTCTTAAAATAGAAAGAAACGAAAGAATAAAAGATGAATTTTTCAAAGGTGTAAAATATAAAGATCTTTCAAGAAAATACAATTTGTCAACTAAACAAATACATACAATTATCAACAAATAAACCATTAATTCCATTAAATACATATCTCCGTTAAGAAGGCTTTAGATTTTTTTAAAGCCTTCTTATTTTATGAATAATTTCCAATTTAATTTATCCTAAAAAAAGATATAATTAAATTATGATTAAGGAATTAATCAAATTTTTTCGCTAATTCTTCAGACATATATGGGGCTTTAAAGTGAGAAAAAGTGATAGTAACAGTATGGGATAGGTAAAAAAGGCTGCTGCAATGTGAGCAGTCTTTTTTATTTATGAAATATTTCAAGTGTAAAACTTCCTAATAAATAGATATAATCAAAATAGTGATTTAAAACTTGTGGTTCTAAACTTACATTAATCGAAAGCTCAAAGAATACGCAAAAATCACTTTTTAAGGGTTTAAGATATTCAAGTAGTGCCATTATGTGCCGATGAAATCTTAAACCCTTTTCAATTTGTTAAGAAAGGTGGTGAGTAATTTGGCATATGATGGCTCTATAAAAATTGACACAAAAATAGATACAAACGGATTTAAGGGCGGTATTGATAAAATAAAATCAATCGCTCAAGCGGGTGTATCTGCTGTAACAGCAACGCTTGCAGGCATTACAGCCGCACTCGGTGCAGGAGCAACCGCAGCGGCAACAGTTGGATCATCTTTTGAGGCTGCTATGTCAAAAGTATCTGCAATCAGTGGTGCAACAGGTGATTCTTTACAAAGTCTGACCGATAAGGCAAAAGAAATGGGTGCAAAAACAAAGTTCTCTGCATCCGAGTCAGCATCTGCTTTACAATATATGGCTATGGCAGGCTGGGACACAGAGTCAATGTTAAATGGTATTGACGGTATTATGAACCTTGCCGCCGCTGACGGTTTGGACTTAGCAACAACCTCGGATATTGTAACAGACGCACTTACAGCGTTTAACCTAAAAGCCTCAGACAGCACGCACTTTGCAGATGTACTTGCCAAAGCCTCAAGCTCGGCAAATACTAATGTATCTATGCTTGGCGAGAGCTTTAAGTATGTAGCACCTCTCGCAGGCACAATGGGCTACTCTGTCGAAGATGTTTCCCTTGCCCTCGGTCTTATGGCTAATGCAAGCGTTAAGGGCAGTATGGCAGGCACAAGCCTTAAAACGGCTCTTTCTAACCTTGCCTCTCCTACAGAGGAAATGTCTAATGTTATGACGCAGTACGGCATATCTATTTCAGATGCAGAAGGCAACGCTTTACCACTCATAGATGTAATGAAACAGCTGAGGGAAAAATTCAGCGGCTTAAGCGAAACTGAGCAGGCAGCAGCTGCAAGCACTCTTTTCGGTAAAGAGGCAATGAGCGGTATGCTTGCTATCATTAATGCAAGCGACTCTGACTTTGATAATCTGACTAAAAATATTAACAATGCTGACGGTGCGGCTCAAGCAATGGCTGACACAATGCAAGATAATTTGCAAGGTCAGATTACTATCCTAAAATCAGGGCTTGAAGGTTTAGGCATTGAAATCTATGAAGGTATGTCAGCTCCTCTGCAAGAGGCAGCTGTTGAAGCACAAAATTATGTAAATCGTTTGACAGAAGC
>ERZ791724.693-NODE-693-length-24317-cov-2.960102_pt1 | contig 24317 bp, 18 predicted proteins | sample MGYA00510044_ERZ791724 | MGnify/ENA primary metagenome ERZ791724 (study PRJEB30046, sample SAMN00715140) | human gut metagenome | study: EMG produced TPA metagenomics assembly of the A metagenome-wide association study of gut microbiota in type 2... | reverse complement strand
CGAAATCGCTGAAACCCGCATAAACACTGGCTTTTTTAAGCAACTCGATTTATTCAAACTCAATCGTTCCGGGCGGCTTACTGGTAATATCATACATTACCCGATTCACATGGCTCACCTCATTGATGATCCTGCTGGTCACCTTCTGTAACACTTCATAAGGGATCTGTGCGCTCTCTGCGGTCATGAAGTCGATCGTCTTCACGGCTCTCAGCGCGATGGCGTAATCATAGGTTCTCTCATCACCCATAACGCCTACGGATCTCATATTGGTCAGGGCTGCGAAATACTGGTTAATCTCACGATCCAGGCCTGCATTGGCGATTTCCTCACGGTAGATAGCGTCTGCATCCTGCACAATCTTGACCTTTTCGGCGGTTACCTCGCCGATGATACGGATACCAAGTCCGGGACCGGGGAACGGCTGACGGAATACCAGGTGCTCCGGGATACCAAGCTCCAGTCCTACCTTACGGACCTCATCCTTGAACAGGTTGCGCAGAGGCTCGATGATCTCCTTGAAATCTACATAGTCGGGCAGACCGCCTACGTTGTGGTGGGACTTGATCACTGCGGATTCGCCGCCCAGTCCACTCTCTACCACGTCGGGATAAATGGTTCCCTGTACCAGGAAATCCACGGCACCGATCTTCTTCGCCTCTTCCTCGAAAACGCGGATGAACTCTTCGCCGATGATCTTTCTCTTATGCTCCGGCTCGGATACTCCGGCCAGCTTGCTATAGAAACGCTCCTGCGCATTCACACGGATAAAGTGCAGGTCATAATTACCGTTGGGACCGAAGACTGCTTCTACCTCGTCGCCCTCGTTCTTACGGAGCAGGCCGTGATCTACAAAGACACAGGTCAACTGCTCGCCGACTGCCTTGGATAACAGTACTGCTGCCACGGAGGAATCCACACCACCGGACAATGCACAGAGGACTTTACCATTACCAACCTTCTCACGAATTGCCTTAATAGACTCTTCCACGAAGGAATCCATCTTCCAGTCACCGCAGCATCCGCAGATATTACGTACGAAATTATACAGCATCTTGGAGCCTTCCACCGTGTGGAGTACTTCCGGATGGAACTGGATTGCATACAGTCCGCGCTCTACACACTCTGCTGCTGCCACGGGGCAGTTGGCGGTGGTAGCTACGGCACGGAAGCCGGGTGCCAGTTTCGAAATATAGTCGAAATGGCTCATCCAGCAGATCGTATTCTCGGATACATCGGAAAACAGCTTGGAACTGCGGTCTACCTTCACCTCAGTCTTGCCATATTCCCGAACGGCTGCACGTTCTACCTTACCACCCAACACATGGGTCATCAGCTGTGCGCCGTAACAGAGTCCCAGCACGGGAACTCCTAAGTGAAACAGATCCTCGGAGCAGGTAGCTGCACCGGGTTCATAGCAGCTTGCGGGGCCGCCGGTCAGGATGATTCCCTTAGGATTCATCGCTTTTATCTTATTCAAGTCTGTCTTGTAAGAGTAGATCTCGCAATATACATTGCATTCTCTGACTCTTCTGGCGACCAGCTGATTGTACTGTCCGCCAAAATCAATGACAACTACCAGTTCTTTTTCCATGGTTGTCCTCCAGTATATTTTTCTGTCCTCTATTATAGGGTATGGTGCAGGGGAAGTCAAACCCTACTGCACCAGTTCTTCCAATTTTCCGAAGGTATAACCCATTTCTTCCCATTTTGTGAGCAGTTCATCCAGAATCTCCCCATTGGTCTTCGAGGTATTATGTAACAGCACCACCGCTCCGGGGTGGATCCTGCCTGTCAGCTTGGAAAAAGCTTCCTCGTGGCTGGGCTGGGCATCCACATTCCAGTCCACATAAGCAAGACTCCAGAAAAAGGTGGAATACCCCAGATCTTTTGCCATCTGCAGATTGGTCTCACTGTATTTTCCCTGAGGAGGGCGGTAATACATGGCCATTTCCGTGCCGGTGGTCTCCTGAAAAAGAGTTCTCACGTCATCCATCTCTTTCTGAAAAACTGCCGGATCTGAAATCTTTGACATATCATAATGATGGTAGGTATGATTTCCTACAGTATGCCCCTCCTCCACCATGCGTTTCACCATCTCCGGTGCTGACTCCAGAAAATGTCCCACCACGAAAAAAGTAGCCGGTGCGTCATGTTTTTTCAATGCATCCAATATTCGGCTTGTATTACCATTTTCATATCCGCAATCAAACGTGAGATAGATCTTTTTCTCCCCGGCATCTCCTACATAATAGGCATTATATTCCTTTAATTTGTCCGAGGAAGCCGTACCGCTGGGCTGCGTTCCTTCCGAGCCGAATCCCAGCCCCCAGTTCTCCGCGGAGAGCAGTGCCTGAGTATTCTCCAATGCACTCCCCGCCGTCTCCCGGATGCTCATCTCCCGCTGCATATGCAGTCCGAAAGCAATGGCCCCAATGCTTCTTCCGAGGAAAAACATTGCCAGCAAAAAAACACCCAGCATCAACCCGTTCTTACAATGCTTCTTCACCATTGCCGCTCCATCTTTTCCGAATTTCCATACTTTTGTGAAAATAGACTGTTCCCACATCGTACGATCCCCTGCCGGTATTTCTACCTTCTTTTTCCTGATATTCACAATATTCTATGTGATACAGCTTTTCCCTTATGCCACGGATCAGTTCTGCGGAAATGCACGGAGAGACCACCTGTTGTATATATTATAAAAATGAATTCTTCGGAGCAACGCCATGGACTGCAAGGAAATGATCCTGTCAGAGGAGACCTATGACATTATCACAGACTTTTCCGCATCGGAATTTCTGGGAGATGACAATAATTGTTATGAACGCATCGGAGAAGATTTTTTGATTTTGTATCTGGGCAATCTGGGAATCCGCAATCCAAAGATTGATTTTTTCCCCTATCACAATATGCCGAAGCTTTATGGGCTCATGCAGCTATCTCCCTCCGGTGAGACGCCACCCGGTGCCGCTCCCTTTGATCCGGCAAGTCTGATCGCCAGTGGGATCACTCAGGTACAGCGTCCGCCCCTAAGTCTCACGGGGCGGGGCGTGATCCTGTGTTTTATTGATACCGGTATTGATTATCGAAATCCTGTGTTTCTGGACGAGAACGGCAACAGCCGTATCCTGGCGATCTGGGATCAGACGGTTCAGACCGGGATACCACCTGAGGGGTTTAAATATGGTTCTGAATATCGCAGAGAGGATATTAACCTGGCGCTGCGCTCCGAGGATCCTTATTCCATCGTTCCCTCCCGGGACGAAAACGGACACGGCAGTATCCTCGCCGGAGTCGCCGCCGGCAGTGTTGTCCGACAAGGCAATCCTTATATCGGTGCTGCACCGGGTGCCGACATCGTTGTGGTAAAACTCAAGGAATGTAAGCAATATCTACGAAGCTTTTATCTGGTGCCCGAGGGTGTTCCCGCCTATCAGGAAAATGATATTATGCTGGGCATCAAATACGCGGAATCCTTCGTGCAGCTCTTCGAGCGTCCGGTAGTCATCTGTCTGGGTCTGGGAACCAACCAGGGAGATCATGCGGGCAATTCCTCCCTGTCACGGTATCTTTCTTCCCTCGCTGTCCGCAGAAGCCGTGCCGCCATTGTCTGCGGTGGAAATGAAGGGAACGCCTCTCACCATTACCGTGGAAGATTAAGCGCTCAGACACCGGAGGAATCTTCCCGGGATGTGGAGATCCGGGTCAGTGAAGGCTGTATCGGATTCTGGCTGGAGCTTTGGGGCGCTCTGCCGGATGCTTTTAATCTGAGCATCCGCACTCCCGGCGGGGAAAATATTCCCGAACTGCGCCTTGGGTTGCAGCAAAGCGTGACCTATTCCTTTATCTACGAAAAAAGCAGAGTCACTATCGACTCTGCTCTTGTGGAAGAAAATTCCGGCGAGGAACTGATCCTTGTACGCATCCAGGATCCTACCCCCGGTATCTGGACCTTTCATGTCTCTGCTTCCGGTAGTTTATATAACGGCAATTTTCACATGTGGCTGCCTATCACAGAATTTCTGTCTACTCCGGTATATTTTCTCAATCCGGATCCCGACATGACACTTACGGAGCCCTCGATGGCTCCGGAGGTTCTGAGCGTTTCTACTTACAACGCGGAAAACAACAGTTTTTACGCAGAATCCGGCAGAGGCTTTGGGCGCACCGGGCAGATCCGTCCGGACTTATCCGCTCCCGGAGTAAACATCTCCACCATTGACGGACGCCGTACGGGAAGCAGCATGGCTGCCGCTATCACTGCCGGAGCTGTGGCTCAGTTTTTCCAATGGTCAGTCATTGAAGGCAATAACCGGCTGGCGGAAAGCCGGGAGATCCGCAGTTATTTCATACGCGGTGCCGTGCGTACACAGGGTCTGAACTACCCCAACCGGGAATGGGGCTACGGCAGGCTGAATTTAGAGGAGACCTTCAATGCCCTGCTCCGGGTATGACTATATGATCTCCTGCAGGGCATAGACCGGCTGCACACTGCAGACACCGTTAATCTTACGCACGCCGCGCTCCAGTTTTTCCAGTTCCTTTTCCGAGGTCACATCCGCTTTTACGAGGAAATCATATTCCCCCTCTACCTGATAGCAGGATGTGACTTCCGGTTGCTGTCGCATTCTTTCCATAAATCCCGCATGATATTTTTTATGCTGTACCGTTACCTCTAAAAATACCTCCATAAGCCACCTCTCTTCTCAAATCTTTTACTTGATCACCGAATAAAAAACGCTTGATGATGTATCTTCGTCAAATACAGCCTCCTGTGCAGGCACAAATCCGTGTTTGACTCATTGTATACATAAAAAGAGGAAAGACACCGTACACACGATATCTTTCCTCTTTGAAAGTGATTGCATCATACCATATTCTTTCTATACTTACAAGTCGCCTGTGAAATCTTATCAGAATTTTAATATTTCGGACAATAGAGGCTTCTGTTTTGTACGTTATCTTCCATTTTCATCTGCGTTTTTTGAAAAAATCCTGGCATACCCATAGGACAGCGGACGGTCCGTCATGTCCGCAAACCGCAGAGGGAAATTCTCCTTTTCCTCCATGCGGTTCGGGCAGTCTCTCCTGCCGCATCCCAGACAGATTCCGGCACATTTGGTAAAAGGATCCTTCGTCAGCTCCGCATAAAATACCACACTTTTCTTCGGGATCATACAATACGCTGCATTACAGGTAACCGGCAATGCAAGCTCCTGCAGAAGCATGGGAAGGTTCGCCAGCCGCAGCAGACTGCTTATTTTTTGTTCTGAAGTCTCAGAAATCTCCCCACCTAAAAAATGCAGTCTGGCAACATGCAGATCCCGATGCACAACCAGCCACTCTGTATAAGCCCGGTAGCTTTCTAATAATAATTCACTGGACAGTACTTCGATCATATAACTCTCTGTCAGAAATCCGTTCTGCAAATACTTTTCCTGCAGTTCATCGATCCCTTTTCCCAGAGTAATGCCTACAGCCAAAAAAGACTGATCCCTCCCGGGAAAAGTCTCTTGGATTTCTCTGTCCTGCCATCCCGCTTCTGTCTCCAGGCAGGGGATCATCTCACCTGCCAGCCTCTTCAGATTGGGGTATTCTTCCGGATCATAATGATATTTTTCCATCACACTGTGCAGAAATTGTTCGTTCCTGCACAGTGCTGTAATTTCTGAAAAAAAAGTCTGCATGTCCACCTGTTCTCCCGGAATACCGGTGATCTCATGACGCAGGCATATTTTGCCTGCATCCGGTTAATTGTTTTTAATGCGCAGGCATCTGATGGCATTGAGAACAGCCAGTACCATAACTCCTACGTCTGCGAAGATAGCAACCCACATGTTGGCGATACCCAGCGCACCCAGGATCAGGCAGATGGCCTTAACTGCCAGCGCAAATACGATGTTCTCGTAAACGATGCGCAGACATTTCCGGGAAATCCGCATAGCCAGAGCGATCTTGGCAGGATTGTCATCCATCAGAACCACATCCGCTGCCTCAATGGCCGCATCTGAGCCAAGGGCTCCCATGGCGATACCGATATCCGCACGGGAAAGTACCGGTGCATCGTTGATACCGTCACCCACGAATGCCAGTTTTTCCTTCTCGCTCTTGTCCTGCAACAGCTTCTCCACGCAGCTTACCTTGTCTGCGGGAAGCAGTTCACTGTGTACCTCATCCAATTTTAACTCACCGGCCACATGTTCTGCAACTGTTTTGCTGTCACCGGTCAGCATAACGCATTTCTTCACACCGGAATTCTTCAGAGATGCAATGGCTTCCTTCGCACCATCCTTGATCACATCAGAGATCAGGATGTATCCGGCATATTTTCCGTCTACCGCTACATGTACCACTGTACCGACACCGGTATTTTCCGTATAGGACAGATTCAGGCTCTTCATCAGTTTCGCATTACCGGCCGCTACCTGCTTGCCATTTACTTTGGCAGTAACGCCGTGTCCGCTGATTTCTTCCACATCACTGACGTTGGACGCCTCCAGCTCCTTACCGTAAGAAATCTTCAGGCTCTTGCTGATGGGATGGTTGGAATAGCTCTCCGCATATGCAGCATACTCAAGCAGTTCATCCTCTGTGAAATCCCTGCCGGGGTAAATACCCGTCACATCGAATACACCCTTGGTCAGGGTACCGGTCTTGTCAAATACCACATATTTGGTCTCAGACAGCGCTTCCAGATAATTGGACCCCTTCACCAGAATACCACAGGCACTTGCTGCTCCGATTCCTCCGAAGAAAGAAAGGGGAATGGAAATGACCAGTGCACAAGGGCAGCTGATTACCAGGAAAGTCAGGGCACGAATGATCCACGTGCTCCAGGCTGCCGGATTGCCCATGATCAGGTTGATCACAGGAGGCAGGATGGCCAGTGCCAGAGCACTGTAGCAGACTGCCGGGGTATAATATCTTGCGAACTTCGTAATAAAGTTCTCAGACTTGGACTTCTTCATACTGGAATTCTCTACCAGATCCAGAATCTTGGATACGGTGGATTCTCCAAATTCCTTGGTGGTACGGATCTTAAGTAATCCGGTCAGGTTCACACAGCCGCTGATCACATCCTGATCCACTGTGATCTCTCTGGGGACGCTTTCACCGGTCAGGGCACTGGTATTCAGTGTGGATGTACCTTCCACTACCACACCATCGATAGGAACCTTTTCACCGGGACGTACCACAATCACGGTTCCGATCTCTACATCATCGGGATCTACCTGCTCTAAGCTGCCGTCCTCTGCCTCAATGTTGGCATAATCCGGGCGGATATCCATCAGGGCGCTGATGTTCTGACGGCTCTTGCCCACAGCTACCGCCTGGAACAGTTCACCGATCTGGTAGAACAGCATAACGGCCACGCCTTCGGAATACTCTCCCAGTCCCATGGCACCTACGGTAGCTACCGCCATCAGGAAATTCTCATCAAACACTTCACCGTGCATAATGCCCAGAACGGCTTTTCTGAGAATATCATAGCCGATCACCGCATAAGGAATCAGGTACAGCAGTCCCAGCCAGATCCCTTCCAGAGGTACAAAATGCAAAATAATTAACAGTACTGCCGCCACAATGATGCGGACCAGTACTTTTTTCTGTTTCTTAGTCATAGCTTCCTCTTTTCCGAGAGCATCCTATAAATAGATCTCGCAGTCATCCTCTACTCTCTTGCAGGCTTTTACCACGTTCTCCATAACGGCCTTCTCATCGCTGCCATCGGCAAATTCCACCTTCATCTTCTGGGTCATGAAGCTGACGGTTGCATCGGTAACGCCCTCTACCTTCTTCGCTGCATCCTCCATCTTCAGAGCACAAGCTGCACAGTCTACTTCGATCTTGTAAGTTTTCTTCATGGTAATATCCTCCTCTTTCTCCATTCGCATTTTTTGTTTAGTTGCTAATGATTTGCATTTAGTTTTAATATTCATTCATATGAACCACTGTTCATATGTTTATATTACCACATGCCATCAAAAAGTCAATAGTCTTTTTTAATGTTTTGGAAAGCTTTCAAGAAAACAGTAGCCCCGGCGGGGTATAAGAATAAGCAGACGTCGGTACTTAGCAGTCATACTATGACCGCTTATGTACCGCTACGCTCTGCGACAGAGCGCGAGCGTGTCGCGTTTCTTGTACCCCACCCGGGCTACGGGGATATTTCATTATTTATCGTTCACCGGAATCTGCTTCAGATTCTCCACGGGTTCCAGGATCTCATTACTGCGGATGTCGATGATGGGGCCGCCGGTTCCTTCAATGTACTCTCTGGTAATGGTAACCCTTCCGATGTTATCATCCTTCGGGATCTCATACATGATATCCAGCATGAAGTCCTCGATGATGGAGCGCAGGGCTCTGGCACCGGTATCACGCTTCATTGCCTTCTCGGCAATGGCATCCAGGGCATCGTCTGTGAACTCCAGTTTTACCTCATCCAGCTCCAACAGCTTCTGGTACTGCTTAAGAATCGCATTCTTCGGCTCTTTCAGGATCTTCACCAGCATATCCTTTGACAATCCCTGTAAAGTACAAATGATCGGCAGACGACCGATAAATTCCGGAATCATACCAAACTTGCGGATATCCTCCACAGTCACCTTGGATAAAATATCGGTATCTTTATCGTATTTATCCTTCAGTTCCGAGTTGAAACCGATGGATGCGGTCTTGGTCAGGCGCTCCTTGATGATCTCGTCCAGATCCGGGAACGCACCACCGCAAATAAACAGAATGTTACGGGTGTTCACCGTTGCCAGAGGTACCATGGCATTTTTGCTGTTGGCACCTACCGGCACCTCCACTTCCGCACCTTCCAGAAGCTTCAACATACCCTGCTGTACACTCTCTCCGCTGACATCCCGGGAGTTGGTGTTTTTCTTCTTGGCGATCTTATCGATCTCATCGATGAAGATGATACCTTTTTCCGCCTTTTCTACGTCATTGCCCGCCGCTGCCAGCAATTTGGATACCACGCTCTCGATATCATCACCGATATAACCGGCCTCAGTCAGAGAGGTGGCATCAGCAATCGCCAGAGGCACATCCAGAAGTTTTGCCAGTGTCTTTACCAGATAGGTCTTACCGGAACCGGTGGGGCCGATCATGAGGATGTTGGACTTTTCGATCTCAATCTCATCCATAGTGTCAGTGGCCACTCTCTTGTAATGGTTGTATACTGCTACGGAGATGACCTTCTTGGCTTTTTCCTGTCCTACCACGTATTCATCCAGACTGGCCTTGATCTTATGAGGTGCCGGAATGTCCTTGATATTGAATACCGGTTTGGGACCTTCCGCCTTCTTTTTCTTCTTGAGTTTCTGCTTGTTGGGAATACCGCCGTCTCCCTGAAGATCCGCCAGATTCACAAAACTGATGTTGGGGAATCCGTTCTGTCCGTTAAACTGGTTGAAATCATTGGGATTGTTCAACATTCCCTGATAATCGAACTGGCTCACAGTCTCCATGGTCTTGTGCATGCAATCATCGCAGATGCAGATATGGTTGGGCAGCTTGAACATTCTGCCGGCTTTGCTCTCCGGTCTGCGGCAGATAAAGCAGACATCTTCGTATTCGCTGCTGTCCTTTTTGTCCTCTGACTTTTTTTCGGTGGAATTTTCTTTTACAGTATCCGCCACCTGTGTGTTTCCATTATTTTTTTCGTTATCCTGAGTTTCACTCACATCGGTCTCTGTTTTTTCCTCCTCAGGGATCACTTCTCTATAATCATCATTATAATTATCTGTCATGTTATTCTCCTCTTTGTTTCCTACCACTATTCCGCAGTGTATCTCGGCAACACTTCGTGTTCCCTCGATATCCGGGCTTCGCCCTATCATCCCCGGCCATTACGCAATAATGCCTGCAAGCAGTCATATTGCATAATACCCGTGTCTGACACTTCTCATTGCCTACGCTTATTATACTCAATGAAGTAGCGGGGCACAAGTTAAGTTTTTCTAAACCATTTATAACTATTCATATTTTGGTAAATATTACAAGACCCGGGCAAAACCATATGTCTCGCCCGGGTCTCTTTCCATTTCCTTTTATTTACCTGTTATTTCTTTATTTCTGGCTTGCAGGTCTGCTGCCCAGTGTCAGATTCAGCTCGATGGATACATATTCACCGTTCTGAGGTCTCTGTACCGTTACGGTTACGGAATCACCGGCCGCATAATACTGTAACGTTTTCTGCAGATCAGAGTAGGAAGAGATACTGCTGCCGTCAAATTTGGTAATGATATCACCTTTCATGATACCGGCATTGGCTGCTGCGCTGCCTTCCTCTACAGATACTACATAGATACCTTCCGGCATGTTGTACATCTGGGAGATCTGGGAAGTTACTTCCTGCAGGGAGATGCCGATGTAACCGACTTCATCCTCAGCTACCTTGGTTCTGGTCTGACGCTCCATCAGATCTGCAATGATAGGACTTGCCGAAGTAATAGGGATAGCATATCCCATACCTTCTACGGTAGTACCACCGATCTTGTTGGAGTTGATACCGATAACCTCACCATTCATGTTCAGCAGTGCACCGCCGGAGTTACCGGGGTTGATGGCTGCGTTGGTCTGGATGAAAGTACCGGTAGAGCCGTTCTCCAGAGTGATCTCACGATTCAGGGCACTTACAATACCGTTGGTAACAGACTGACCATAGCCAAGGGCATTACCGATAGCGATGACCGGCTCACCAAGCTTCAGATCATCACTGCTGCCAAGTGTTGCTACTGTAATGGCATTCTTGGTATCATCACTCAGATCATTTAAAGATACTGCGATCACTGCCAGATCCATATCGGAATCCAGTCCTTTGACCTGTGCCTGTGCTTCACTGCCATCGATAAAAGTAACGGTCAGAGTATCTGCACTCTCTACTACATGATTATTGGATACGATCAGCAGTTCATCATCGGTCTTACCTACAATGATACCGGAACCGCTGGCTGCTTCTTCCTGTGTATACTGCTGTCCGAAGACATTGGCTGTCTCGGTAAAGTTATTTACGATGGATACCATGGCAGGCATTACTTTTTCTACCACATTGGATACATCGGACTCTACATAAGTAACATTGGTAGCCAGCTGTGCACTCTGGGTACTTTCTGTCGTTGCCTCAGAAGCGATATCATCTACCACTGCAGTATCTGTGCTGGTCGTAAACATCCCGGTTCCCTGCTGTACTGCATAGAAACCGATTCCTGCGAACAGTCCGAAGAACAATCCCAGGCTGACACTTACCATTGCCTTCCGGAAGTAACCGCCATGTTTTTTGGTTTTCTTAGGCTCCGTATTGTTGCTGCCTGTGGTTCCGCCCATCTGATAAGTGGTGTAACCATTCGTGCTTCCTGCTGCACTCTGGGTAGTACTATGATTTTCATAGCCATAACTGTTTTCTGTTCTTGTCTCATTCAGATCTGCTCCACTGAATGTACCGGTTGTATTTTCATTGCCGGTTCCGTAACCGGAAAAATTATCATTCTCGTACATACTGCTTCCTCCTATCCTGTTGCAAGTGAGAAACTCTTTTTACCATTACCTGTTTCATTTCTTCCTCTCACCTTATGAACACAGTATATCCGTCAATTGTGTCCGAATTGTGATAACTTTCTGAAGCAATTATGAATCCTGAAAAAACAGAGAGTCTGTTCTGCCTGCAAGCAGTCCTCAGTCTCTCTATGGGTAAGTTATTACACTCTACTCAACAGTAACGGATTTTGCCAGGTTTCTGGGTTTATCCACGTCACAGCCGCGTCCCACTGCCACATAGTAGGAGAACAACTGCAAAGGAATGATTGCCAGAGAATTGGTAAAGTACGGATTGGTCTCGGGGATGTATATTACATAATCCGCCGCTTTCTCAATGGCCTTGTTGCCTTCAATGGTGACTGCCATAACAAAGGCTCCTCTTGCTTTTACTTCTACCATATTACTGATGGTCTTCTGGAACAGATCCGGCTGGGTTGCCAAAGCCACTACCAGCGTACCATCTTCGATCAGAGAAATCGTACCATGTTTCAGTTCTCCGGCTGCATAAGCCTCAGAATGAATATAGGAAATCTCTTTCAGTTTCAAGGATCCTTCCAGTGAAATCGCGTAATCAATACCGCGTCCGATGAAGAAGATATCTCTTGCTCCCACGTAACGGTTGGCAAAATGCTGGATCTTCTCCTTCTGTCCCAGAAGCAGTTCGATCTGATCCGGCAGGCATCTTAAATCTGTCAGCATACCGGCGAACTTCTCCTGATCAATAGTACCACGTACCCTGGCGAATTTCATAGCCAGCATGTAAAGTGCAGTTAGCTGTGCACTGTAAGCCTTGGTGGTAGCCACTGCGATCTCGGGACCTGCCCAGGTATACATAACACTGTCTGCCTCTCTGGCAATGGAGCTTCCCACCACATTGACAATGCCCAGTACCTTGAAGCCCCTTTCCCTGGACTCTCTCAGTGCTGCCAGAGTATCTGCCGTCTCACCGGACTGGCTGATGACAATGACCATATTACCCTTCTGAAGAATCGGATCACGATAACGGAATTCACTGGCCACATCCACTTCTACCGGGATTCTTGCCAGACCCTCGATCACATATTTTGCGGTAACTCCGGTATGATATGCGGAGCCGCAGGCCACAATATGGATCTTCGTGATCTCTTTGATCTCTTCATCACTCATGTTCAGCTCTTCGATCACAATATCATTATCCTTGATTCTCGGAGAGATGGTATCGTTGATGGTCTTCGGCTGCTCATAGATCTCTTTCAGCATGAAGTGCTCATATCCAGCCTTTTCTGCCGCATTGGCATCCCAGTCAATGGTCACCGGCTGCTTCTCGATCTCTTCCTCATCCACGGAGAAGAAACGCAGACTACCCTGCTGTAATTCCACAACTTCCTGATTGTCTACATAATATACGGTTCTGGTATATTTCAATATCGCAGGAACATCGGAAGCGATAAAGCTGCCGTTGTCGCTCTTTCCTACGATCAGCGGGCTGTCCTTGCGGGCTGCAAAAATCTTATCCGGCTGATCTGCAAACATGATTCCCAGCGCATAAGATCCTTCCACACGATGAAGCACCTTCGTGATGGCTTCCAGAGGATTTCCCTTGTAATAATAGTCTAACAGATGTGCCAATACCTCGGTATCAGTCTCGGATACGAACTGATACCCCTTATCCTGCATCTTTTTCTTCAGGGGAATATAGTTCTCGATAATGCCGTTGTGTACCACGGCAATGGTTCCCGCATTGTTCATATGCGGATGGGAATTGATATCGCTGGGAGCTCCGTGAGTTGCCCAACGGGTATGTCCGATACCGGAGGTTCCTTTCATATTCTCTCCGCCGTGGGTCAGGTTCTCCAGAACCTTAAGTCTTCCCACTGCTTTTCTGGTGTTGATCTTCTCACCGTCAAAAATCGCCATACCTGCGGAATCATATCCACGATATTCCAGCTTGGACAGACCGTCCAGAATGATCGGCGCTGCCTGTTCTGTTCCAATATAACCTACAATACCACACATAGTCATACATCCTTTCTGTTCTGTTTCCAGTATTCCTTGTTGGAAGTAAAAGCAAGTACCCATTTTTTGGGGAGCCTGCGATAGTTCTTTCCCAGTAAATAACCTGCATATTTACAGGCGCATTGCATATAAAAATGGGGCAATCCGGCAGACATATGGTTGCTGCGCAAATATACCGTCACATCTTTCACCATTCGTTTTCCCTCGGACTCCGAAGGATATGCTGCAAAAATCTCGGGATGCTCTGCCTGCGATACTCCCAGGTCAAAGTTTCTGTGGAACTGCTGCCCGTTGGTATAATTATGAGAATGCACCACCTGCGCATCCGCCGCATAAGCCACAGAGTATCCTGCTTCCACCGCCTTTGCCGCATAGATCATATCTTCATTAAATATCGTATGTCTGACGAACCCGCCCAATTCCTCATAGATTTCCCGGCGATAGGCCGCACAGACATTGGAGCAGAAAAAGGTCTTGATCCCCAGGCTGTCCAGGTCTGCTGCCGATTTGATCCGGGACTTTGCCGGATAGTTAAATTCTCTGGTATAGCTCTCCACCGGTGTCGAATCCTCTCTGGGCAGCTGTCTCGCATAGGCCACCGCCACTTCCCCCTGCGCAGCACAGTGCCTCCCCCTGCAGGGGTTCCACCAGTTTTTCGATCAGCCTGTCATCTTTCGGCATGGCATCCTGTGTCATCATCACGAAGACATCCGCAGAAGACTTTTTTACTCCCATCCGTCTCGTACCGCCATGATCGAACTCTCTTTTGGATACATGGTATACCTTGACATTCTGATAGGTTTCCAGAAATCTGATTCCGTAGATCAGCTGTTCAAAATATTTTTCTTCCGTATTCAGAAGAATCACCTGATGTACCGGTACGCTCTGACTGCCCAGTTTATCCAATAATGTAAATAATTCTTTTCCCGGCTTATACAGGGGAATGATCACATCTATCTCCATGTCAAAGCGCTCCTCACTTTTCCAATCTCTGGTTCATTATACTTTAACTCTTATTGCGGCACAAGCCTTTTCCTACTGTCCAAGAGGATTATAACCTTCTGGGTAATGCACAAGGGAGCCCCGGCAGATTCCGGAAGACTCCCTTGTATTCCTGTTGCTTTACTCTATACACTGTTTCTTACTTATTCATATAAGGTGATGTGTCAGATTCAATCTTATTGCTGTATTCCTTCACGTTGCTGGTTACGGAATAGTTGGCATCATCAAACAGGAACTGATGCAGCCATACTACATTGCTTTCGAGATTTACCGGAATAACACAGCTTCCCTTTGCACCGATATTGCCGGTGTCACGCATGGTCTCTTCGGGGAAACCTCCTTCGTCCACTATGCGATAATTTGAAATATTGCCCAGCAGATCCAGGATGTCCTTGGAATCCAGACTGGTGTAAATGTCGTCGATGGCACTGTTGAATACCTTGGACAATGTTGCATAATCTGCTTTCTTTGCCTGATCTTCGATTGCCTGAATGACTTCACGCTGACGGGCAGCACGCTTAAAGTCGTTACCAGCGGTATAACGGATACGGCAGTAAGCAGTAGCCTGCAGACCATTCAACAGCTGCATACCGGTCTCAGTTACCGGTGTATAATCGCATTTCAAAACTTCTGCAATACCGATCTGATAGTTGTTGATATGCTTGATCTCCTCAGAGTCCACATCAATATAGATACCGCCCAGACCGTCGATCACTTCGCTCAGTCCTTTATAGCCTACGGTCACAAAGTTCGTAATATCCATATCCAGATTCATGTTCAGCATCTTAACCGCCTGCTCTGCTCCGCCATAGGAATAAGCGGCATTGCATTTCTGGTAGGAATCCGTACCGATATTCAGGTACGTATCACGATATACGCTGACCAGTTTGATATCACCGGTATCCATGTTGATGCTGGCGATCATGATACTATCGCTTCGGCTGCCCTTGTACAACAGGCTTTCCTTGGTGGCATCCACACCGAACAGGGCAATGTTCATATAGCCCTTCATAGTTTCATCCTGCTGCACCTCTTCGGGAATCTGAAGTTCTTCTGTCTCCAGAACGGTTACCTTGGGGCCCTCATTGCTGGTATGAGTCATTACCAGATACAATACTGCTACCATGAACAGGATCACTACGATCTCTACGCCAAAGATGATAACCTTTCTTCTCTTCTTGGCTGCACGCTGTTTGGCAGACATTCTCTTCTGTCCGTTCGCAGCTCCGGTTCTCTGTCCACTGCCGGCAGGTCTCTGACCGCTTCCGGCGGGTCTCTGTCCTGTAGGTCTCTGTGCGCTTCCGGAAGGTTTTCTTCCGCTTCCGGCAGGTCTCTGACCATTGCCGCCATTGTTGTTAGAATTTGTTGCCATCTTGTCTTCTCCTTGTACTAATAAGCATTTTTATTAATAAATCCTGTAAAGAACGTCATAAGAATGATCTTGATATCAAATCCAATGGTCCAGTTCTCAATATAGTAAATATCATATTCGATTCTCTTCTTGATGGAGGAATCACCGCGCAAGCCATTCACCTGTGCCCATCCGGTCAGTCCCGGCCGTACCTGATGTTTTACCATGTAACGGGGAATCTCTTCCTTGAACTTTTCCACAAACTGCGGTCTTTCCGGTCTGGGACCGACCAGACTCATATCTCCTTTTAAGATATTGAACAGCTGGGGAAGTTCATCGATACTGGTACGTCTGAGAACCTTACCGATACCGGTGACTCTGGGGTCATTGCGTACCGTCCATCCCTTTTTCTCTTCCGCCGCCGTCTGCATTGCCATGCTGCGGAATTTGTACATATAAAATGGCTTATTATGAAGTCCTACCCGTTCCTGCTTAAAGATCACCGGTCCCGGGCTGGACAGCTTTACCAGAATTGCTGATATGAGCATGATCGGTGAGGTAATAATGATACCGAAAATGGAACCAACGATATCCATTGCCCGCTTGATCACCATATTGCCTGTGTTCGTCAGCGGTACATACCGGATATTGATCACCGGTAATCCCATCAGATCCTCCGTATAGGGTCTGCTGGGGATCAGACTGCTGTAATCCGGAATGAATTTGGTGTGCACCCCGGATTTCTCACAGATATCCACCACACCTTCCAGATAATCATAATCCTTCAGGGAAAGTGTGATTGCGATTTCATCCAGCTTGTTCTCCGGAAGGATGTATTCCAGATTACCAAGCGTTCCCAGTACTTTCACTCCCTTATAGGTCGTGCCGCCCGGGATGTGCTCATCCAGAATACCACACACTACATATCCCCATTGGGGATTGCTGAGGATTCTGTCGATATATTCCTCCGCCGCCCGGGAATAACCTACCAGCAAAATATGCTTCAGATTGTATCCTTTTTTCCGTATGGAACGCAATGCCTTGCGCATGATGATACGGAATACGGAAGTCAGAAAAACATTCAGGACATAAAAAATTGCCATGACGGATCGTGAAAAATTGATCTCACGGATGATCATATACAAAATAATGATCAAAGCCGCCAGGCCAATGGTATTCGCCTGCAGGATACTGTATATCTCATGTCTGCGGCGAACCGTACGCTTCGGGGAATACACACTGCACCGGTAATACAGGAACATATAACCGGGTACAATAAAGGGAAGCAGCATATAATAATCCTGCACCGGCAGGACACCGATCCCCGGACCGTCATTTAAGATATAAAATTTGATATAATAGGCAAGGACAAAAGATGCTGCCGTGATCAGCGCATCTATTATCACAAGAAGCCTGTTAAAGACTTTCTGGTTGTCTTTTATCATACGGGTCACCCAATCTTTAAGTCCGAAAAGCTTCTTTTCAACGATTTCATTCTACAATAACGGTGGTTTTTTCTCAACTTAAGAATTTATGAAGCAATTTCTTAAGATTTCATAAGAATTCGAAAAACATTCAGGTATAATTGCCACTGAATCTTCACATAATTCCATAGATGGCTCCATTGAAAGTGCACCTTTGCCTGCTTTCCCACAGGACCCACGGTACGTTTCCACCCTTCGGCCAATCCCTTTAAATATAGTTTTCCCATTCTCTTCTTACAAAAAAACAGAAATTTTATGCCAAATCCAAGCAAAAAGAACGGCAGATTCAGGATCCACTGTAGTAGCGGCATATTTTTGCCGATGACATAGATATTATTGGAAGAAGAAAGTTCCGTTTTCCGGGAATTGTAGCGGGATCCCGTAGAAGCACTGCCGTAATGCAGAACGGATGCCGTCGGCTCGTACCGGTTCTCATAGCCGTAGATCCGGGCACGGTAACCGATATCCAGATCTTCCAGATAAGCAAAATGCGCTTCGTCAAAATAGCCAATCTCCTCAAATACCTGACGTCTGTAAATTGCCGCTCCGCCACAGGCTGAGAATATGCTGACATTCTTGTCATAATCCACAGCAGGCCGGCCTTTTCCCCTGGAATATGCCCATCCCAGAACGCAGTAGCGGTCTCCCGCATCATCTAGCAGCTCTGGCTTATCCCACATAAGCATTTTGGCGCTGACGGAAAAGATCTTTTCATCTTTCCGAATGGCATCATACAGTCCTTTCACAAATCCAGCTTCTACTCTGGTATCGTTGTTCAACAGGATCACATAGGAGCTTCGTGCCTCCCGGATTCCCAGATTCACCGCATGACAGAAGCCGGTGTTCTCCGGCAGGGCGATCAGACGCACCTGCGGTTTTCCCCCCTCTTCTGCCGGTGCCTCTTTTTTGCGACACCATTCGCTGTCCAGATATTCCACGCTCCCGTCAGCAGAACCATTGTCTATGATCAGCACTTCATATTCCGGTGCATTTTCCTGTCCCTGACACAGGGAGGCCATGCATTCCGGTAAATATTTCATTCCGTTGTAATTGGGTATAACGACGGTTACTTCCTTCATAGTCTCTCCCATTTCTCCGGATACTCCGGCAGATACAGCAGTCTTCCCCGTTTTCGTAATGCTTCCGATAATTGCAGACTTAAAAGCCGGATATCTGCCCCGGCAGGCAGTGTGGAGCTGTCAAATACCGGCTGTTGTTTCGGACCTCTTACTACTTCCGTATAAGGCACTCCCACGATTTTTTCAAACAATTCCCTGTCAGCTGACCGGATCCTGATGCAGCGAAGGTCTAACGCTTCTGCATCCTGGGACAGCTCCGCCCGGTGAAGATAACCGCCAAAGTCCTTCGGCAGTCCCTCGTAGAACACCTTTCCGTCCGCAGTCATTCTGCCACCGGCGATCCTGCCGCGGTTTTTCCCGGACAGCACTCTGCCACCTACGGCAGCCACATCCGGTCTCTCCTGTAATACCTCTGTATATTGTAACCGATAAAATCCTACATGTCTGGTCTCCTCTGCCTTTGCCGGGATCCCACGCTCTGCCGCATGATCCTGCAGTGCACGCAGCCCCGCTTCGTAAGCATATTTCTTGCTGTGGGGATTGGCTGCTGTAGATGCTTCATGGCATCTCCAGTGATACAGCACTCTGGGAATATGAAGAATTCTCTCCTCCCCGGAGCGGCCATCTGTAGCCAGCACCTCTGACACTGCCCGCAGCACCAGATCATAGTCCTGGGCACCGTCGCATTCTGGCCGGAAGGCAAGTTTCTTCATCAGATCTGCATCCATCACCAGAAAATGGCAGATATAGTTATTACTCAGGATTAAATCGTAATTAAAGTCTTCTTTATGGTTGGGATCGTAATATTTTGTCTCATCCCCGTTGCATTTGTCTTCATCCGAATAAGCGAATGCGACTCTGACACCTCTGTCATTTGCTTTGGTAATAGCATCTGCCATCTCATACAGAGCATCCGGTGTCAATACATCATCATGATCCAGCAGGCCGATATATTCTCCCCTTGCATAGGGTAATGCCTGATTGGTATTCGCCGCAATTCCGGCATTTTCCGTAAGGTGTATATAGTGGATCCTTGCATCCGCTGCAATAGTTTCCGCATTTTCCAGGAGCCGTTCTGTCAGGAATCCCTGATTTGTCAACGTCTCCTCCACACTGTGATCCTCTGTGGCATCCGCCAGAATCAGTTCCCAGTGAGGATAGCTCTGTTGCATAACGCTTGTTATCATTCTGTTCAGATAGATTTCCGGGGTACGGTACAACGGCACCACAATGCTGAGTGTAACCGGATTATCCCATTTTCTGCAACTTTGCCTTTCCAGTTCCTCTTCCGGACAGGGCACATAAAAATAGCGGTCTGTCTCTGTCAGGCGTTCCCTTACAGAGATCCAGGTTTCCCTCAGGCCGTTGCGTTGCAAATAATATAGAGTTTTCTTAAGGTTTGCTATGTTCAGCTTTGCCACGGATACCTCCACTTTTATAAAAGAGCAAATCGCCCTTCCCGGGCGATTCGCTCTTAAAAATAACATTAACTATTCAGAACCCCATTCGCAAAATCGCTCTTCCAGAGCTTTCCTGAATAACATACTTGCATGCTATTTGCTCATGGTGGTTACAGTACAGCCTTTACATCCTCGGTCAGCTTCTCTACCTTGGCCTGTGCATCCTCTATGCTGTTACCTTTAACACCCATGTAGAACTTGATCTTGGGCTCGGTTCCGGAAGGACGGGCGCAGCACCATGCATTGTCGGGAAGCTCAAAATACAGGACATTAGACTTGGGAAGTCCGGTAGTAGTCTTCTCGCCGCTCTCCATGTCGATGACTACATCGTTCAGATAGTCACGGAATTTCTCCACTTTCAGGTCACCGAATGCCTTGGGCGGATTCTTACGAAGCTTATCCATGATCTCGGCGATCTGTCTTGCACCGTCGATACCCTTCATGGTAATGGTGTACTGGGTCTCCTTGAAGTAACCGTATTTCTCATACATGGATACCATCATATCCCACAGAGTCATGTTGTGCTTCTTGCAGTAAGCCGCCACTTCACACAGACACATAACTGCTACAACTGCATCCTTATCTCTTGCATGAGTACCTGCCAGACAGCCGTAGCTCTCTTCCAGACCGAATACATAATTGTTGCTGCCGGTCTGCTCGAAGAACTTGATCTGCTCACCGATGAACTTGAAGCCGGTCAGTACTTCGATCAGCTTTACACCATAAGCTTCGGTGATGGGCTTGGTCATATTGGTGGTAACGATGGTGGTTACCAGTGCTGGATTCTCGGGCATAGCGCCGGTAGCAGTCTTCTCTCTCAGGATATATTCTGCGATCAGCATACCGGACATGTTACCGGTAAATGCCACATACTCGCCGGTCTTGGTATCCTTGGCATACACACCCAGACGGTCTGCATCGGGATCGGTTGCCAGAACGATGTCCGCATCCTTCTCCTTGGCCAGACGCAGTGCGTATGTAAATGCCTTGGGATCCTCAGGGTTCGGGTAATCCAGTGTGGTGAAGTTTGGATCCGGATTCTCCTGTTCGGGAACTACATAGACGTGCTTAAATCCCAGCTCGGACAGGATACGTCTTACCGGCTTGTTACCGGTACCGCATAACGGAGTATATACGATCTTGATGTCATCAGCCATTTCCTGAATAACATCGGGATGAATGATCTGCTTCTTCAGCTCAGCCATGTACTTGTCATCGATCTCTTTACCGATCACCTGATAGAGGCCTGCTTTTTCCGCATCTTCTCTGCTCATGGTCTTCACGGTATGATAATCCTTGATGGCCTGTACTTCGGTGATGATGTCCTTATCAATAGGAGCGGTTACCTGTGCGCCGTCCTCCCAGTATACTTTGTAGCCGTTGTACTCAGGAGGGTTGTGGCTTGCAGTCACTACGATACCTGCGGTACATCCCAGCGTACGAAGGGCAAAGGACAGTTCCGGGGTAGGTCTTAAAGATTCAAAAATGTATGCCTTGATGCCATTGGCTGCCAGACATCTTGCTGCCTCATCGGAAAACTCGGGAGACATGCGGCGAGAGTCAAATGCGATAGCCACACCCTTGCTCTGGGTGCCGCGCTTAATGATATAATTAGCAAGACCCTGAGTTGCCTTACGAACGGTATATACGTTCATGCGGTTGGTTCCTGCACCGATCACGCCACGTAAACCGCCGGTACCGAATTCCAGTTCCTTGTAAAAACGATCTTCCACTTCTGCCTCGTTGTTGCGGATTGCCAGAAGTTCATCCTTGGTCTTCTGGTCAAAATAATCATCATTCAACCAGAAATTCAGTTCGTCCATATAACTCATTTTCCTATCCTCCTGTTTTATCGCTATCTTTATCTTTCTTCAGTAAACGCTCTCCGCCATTATTCTACCATAGATTACCTTTACTGAAAAGAGCAATTTAACGTCCGCTAACCGGATCTCTCAGCGCATAGTCACTGCGATCCAGAGAGAAATTCGGGTTGTAATAGGGGTCTCCTGCTTCCAGCTCTGCCTTCCATTTTTCACGGAAATGCTCGGATTCTTTGTTGTAACGCTCCGCCTTCTCTCCCTGATCATCCAGACCTCTGGAAATAGATTCATAATGATACAGTTCCGCAAAAGGGGTCCATACATTCAGCAGTCCCAGTTTGCGCAGTTTCAGGCAGAAATCCACGTCATTCAGAGAGATCACAAAGCTCTCGTCCAGTCCTCCCACCTGCTCATACAGACTCTTTTTCACCAACAGACATGCTCCGGTCACTGCCGTGGCATTCTGGGTATAACACAGGCGTCCCATGTAGCCGAGGTTCTGTACCGGAATACGATAATGGGTATGTCCTGCGGTGCGATGTGCCCCCAGTCCGATGACTACACCGGCATGCTGGATTGTCTTGTCCGCATAATACAGCTTTGCACCTACGGCACCCACATCTTCCCGCTGTGCATACATCAGCATCTCTTCCATCCAGTTGGCAGTGATCACTTCCGTATCATTGTTCAGCAAAAGGATATAATCTCCGGTGGCATAGGATACTCCCAGATTATTTACAGCAGAATAATTAAAGTCACCATGATAGGTCACCACAGAGATCCGGCCGTCCTCGCTGTGCAGAATCCCGCCGTCATGACCGCAGACGGTATGCAGCTTGCATCTCTCTGCGTAGGAATCATTGCCGGACAATGCCAGCAGCTGGGAATAGTAATCCCGGATTTCCGGTGTGGTGCTGTTGTTCTCCACCACGATGATCTCGTAGTTGCTCCAGGTGCTGTTCTTCTGAATAGAAGTAATACATCTCTTCAGATCTTCCACGTGATCCTTGTTGGCGATCACGATGGAGATCTTCGGATCTCCCAGAATCTGATAGCGGATCCGGAAAATTGTGGCACAGGCTCTGGTACTGGTGATCTGAAAATGTTTGAATCCATGCTTTTTCAGATGATCCGCCACGGCACCCTTTGCCGCCTCGATGGCATAGGGCTTTGCGTCAATACTGGCGGCGGTACTGCCCGCATGGCTTCTCCAGTAATACATCAGTCTGGGCACATGTACGATCTTTTGTGCTCTGTCCGTCAGACGCAGGATCATATCGTGGTCCTGCGCACCGTCAAAAGCTGTACGGAACAGTTCCTCGCCTTCCAGAAGTTTTCTGGAAAAGACGCTGAAATGACAGATATAATTGTTGGCCCGCAGATTATCCGGTGCATAATCCGGCTTAAAATGCATGGTCAGCATTTTATTAATATTGTCCTCCTGGAAGGTGGTCTCATCACAGTACAGATAATCCGCACCCTGTTCATTGATTTCCTTCACATAGGCATACAATACGGAAGGATGCAGAATGTCATCCTGATCGAACAGTCCGATATAGTCTCCGGTGGCCAGCTTGTAACACTCATTGGTGTTGTAGGAAATACCTCCGTTATGGTCCAGGTGCTTATATACAATACGGCCATCTGATTTCGCCGCGTACTCCTTGCAGAGTTCTTCGATGTAAGCATGTTCCGCATCGGAACCGTCCGCCAGACACAGTTCCCAGTTCTGATAGGTCTGGTTCATGACGCAGTCCAGCATCTGTATCTGGAACTCTCTCTTGTTATTCCACAACGGCACGAGAATACTGATCTTCGGCATATAGGGGAATACCGTTTCTTCCTCTTTCTTCCTCTGCTCCGCATCGGGAAAGCTTCCGGTACCGTAGGATTCCATCAGGCTCTTCTGGTGACTCTTGTTACGGATCTTCCGCAGAATATCTTTGGGACCACCGCAATGAGACAGCCGTTCCTTCTGTCTCTGGGCAAAATGGATCACACTTCTGGCAGGTCCTGTAGCCTTCCAGAATTTATTTTTCTTGATTCGGTCCAGTTTGAACTGCAGATCTTCCTTCTCCGATTCCAGTACTACGATCTTGTCCGCCAGATCCGCACATTTTTCATGCTCTCTCTCGTAGGCTTCCTTATAATTGATCTCGGTGTTGCTCTCTGACATATGTCTCCTCCGTGATGCTTTCACCGCATTTTAGCGGATCATGCATCTGTTTTATTCTTTTGCTGCCGGAAGCTCTACGGTCAGATATTTTCCCGTAGTATTCCAAAGTTTCAGCTTGCTGACACGATTCACCACAAGAACAGCGATCGTATAGTTTCCCGCCGGCAGTTGTTCTCCTTCTCTGAGGACACAAAAGCCGCCCAATGCCACATTTTTCTGATCCGGAAGATTTTCCTCCAGTTCCTGTCGGTAGGCAGGCATCAACTGCATGGACCACACACCCTGTCCTTCTGTTTCCCCACAGGGAATCAGCAACAGATGTTTTTCATAGCAGGCATTATCGTCTCCCAGAATTACACTGTATCCCTGGATCCGCTCCGGTCCCGCTGTCTCTACTCTGGCC
>ERZ791724.690-NODE-690-length-24340-cov-4.448878_pt1 | contig 24340 bp, 20 predicted proteins | sample MGYA00510044_ERZ791724 | MGnify/ENA primary metagenome ERZ791724 (study PRJEB30046, sample SAMN00715140) | human gut metagenome | study: EMG produced TPA metagenomics assembly of the A metagenome-wide association study of gut microbiota in type 2... | reverse complement strand
AATCAATATGGCGGTTGGCGTGTTGGTATTCGAAGTCTTGATGGAAAAAGATATTATTATTATGCTCATTTGAGAAAAAATCATCCTTTTGTTAATGGTCTATGTGAAGGTGCTAAAATTAATGCTGGTGATGTTATTGGTTATTTGGGTATGACTGGTTATAGTACTAAGGAAAATGTTAATAATATTAATATTCCTCATCTTCATTTTGGTATGCAATTAATTTTTGATGAGTCTCAGGTTGATGGCAATAATGAGATTTGGATTGATGTTTATAATATTATTGAGTTTTTGAGAAAAAATACTTCTTCTGTTTTTATGAATAATGATGAAACTAAGGATTTTTCTAGGAAGTATAATTTTAGGGATTTAGATGTTATTATGTAAGGTGTATTTTACTTTTTTCCGTAAAACCACCTTAATTACTTTATTAACTTTTCCTCTAGTAATATTAAGTTCTACAACATCTCCTACATTTTTTGTATAAACGTACTCCCTCAAATCATTCATAGTATTAATTTCTTTATTATCAACAGTATTAATAATATCTCCCTCTTTTAATTCAGTATTATATGCCGGTCCATTTTTATTAATCTGAGCTACATAAATTCCTTTTGTAAATGTAATAATATTATTATCTAAATATGGTATAACATCTTTATCATACACATAAATTCCTAAAGTTGGTTGTTCAAATTTCCCTGTATTTTTAAAACATTATATGCTTTACAAAATGTATTATCAGCAATAGCTGGTAAAAAATAGCAAAACCAATTCCATCAGCTGAAGAGATCTTTACTGTATTAATTCCTATAACTTCCCCATTTGGATTTATTAGAGGACCTCCACTATTTCCAGGATTAATTGTTGCATCTGTTTGTATTAAATCTGACATATATGATATACTATTATTTTCCTCTAATTTTATACTTCTATTTTTGTGAAAAAATAAGATATTATTCCGGACATGCCACTTACAGAGGGCTATTCAGATGGAAGAATGAACAGGACGGAAGAATTATTCTTCGGTTGGGTAAAGTAGCCAATGTAGCGACTGTACGTGTCAACAGCATTGCATGCGGTACGGCTTGGACAGCTCCATACGAAGTGGACATTACCGATGCGCTTCGTAACGGAACCAATGTTTTGGAAGTGGAGGTAGTGAATACCTGGGCGAATGCGCTCCGTGGAGCAGATCAGGATAAAGCGCCTTTTGAGGGGATATGGACGAATGCAAAATTCCGTCTGCCCGGAGATGATTTATTGCCTGCCGGATGGATGGGACCTTGCGAGTTTTTTAAAACTAAAGAATAATGGTAATCACACATAACATGAAAAATAAGAAACTACTACTGGGCATTGCTTGGGCATGGTTGACTTGCATGTCGGCAAATGCGGAAGTGAAATTGCCCGCTTTCTTTTCAGACGGCATGGTGATGCAACAGCAGACCCGTGCCAATTTATGGGGAACAGCTACTCCCAATGCACCGGTAAAGATTACAACAAGTTGGGATAAACAAACCTATAAAACTACTGCCGATGCAAAAGGCGCGTGGAAACTTGCTTTATCCACCCCCTCTGCCGGAGGCCCTTACACGATCACTTTTGATGATGGAAAGCTGACCGAAATACGTGATATCCTGATGGGGGAATTATGGTTATGCTCCGGTCAGAGTAATATGGAAATGCCCATGAAAGGTTTTAAAAACCAGCCGGTGGAGAATAGCAATACAGATGTGATGAACAGCCGTAATCCGCAACTCCGCCTGTTCACCGTAAAGCGCACTTCCTCTTTTACTCCGAAAACAGATGTGGTGGGAACCTGGCAGGAAGCTGTTCCAGCAACTGTGCGTGAGTTTAGTGCTACTGCTTATTACTTCGGTCGGATGATACAACAGCAGTTGAATATACCCGTGGGCTTGATTGTAGCTTCATGGGGAGGTTCTGCCTGTGAAGCCTGGATGCATCCGGATTGGTTGAAGGCATTCCCCGAAGCAAAGATTCCTCAATCGGAAGCCGATATCAAGTCAAAGAACCGTACTCCGACTGTACTCTATAACGGTATGCTTCATCCGCTCATCGGATTAGCCATGCGTGGAGTTATCTGGTATCAGGGGGAAGATAACTATAACCGGGCTTCTACTTATGCCGATATGTTCAGTGCACTGATACGCGGGTGGCGCGAAGAATGGCAGCAAGGGGAATTTCCTTTCTATTATTGTCAAATTGCACCTTATGATTATGGAATTATTACTGAGCCTGGCAAGAATGTGATAAATTCTGCTTATCTTCGCGAACAACAAGCTATGGTAGAACACCGGGTGGGTAATAGTGGTATGGCTGTATTGTTGGACGCAGGAATGAAAACGGGGATTCATCCGGGTAAAAAGAAGGTGGCAGGAGAACGTCTGGCGCGTTTGGCATTGGTAAAAACTTACGGAATGAAAGGTGTTACGGCCGAAAGTCCTTACTATACAGGAATGGAAGTAAAGAATGATACGGTAATAGTCAGTTTTGATCGGGCACCGATGTGGATAAATTGTAAAGACCGTTTTGAATCATATAACTTTCAGGTTGCAGGTAAAGATCGGGTTTTTTATCCTGCTAAAGCGTGGATACAGAGAAGTAAAATGCTTGTAAAGAGCGAGAGAGTACCTCATCCGGTGGCAGTTCGTTATGGCTTCGAGAATTATGTGGAGGGAGATTTGTTTGGTGAAGATTTACCTGTATCGTCTTTCCGTTCCGATGACTGGTAAAAACAGAAAAAAATGAAGAATATCTTTACGTTTTTATTATTAGTATTTATTGGCGGGCAGTTTCTGTGGGGACAGCCTGCCAATTTGGTTTGGAATACTCAAAGCCGGAATGCTTCGGAGTCCATGCCTTGCGGAGGTGGTGATATCGGCATGAATGTATGGGTAGAGAATGACGATGTTCTGTTCTACCTTAGTCGTAGCGGTTCTTTTGACGAGAATAATTGTCTGTTGAAGCAGGGTCGGTTTCGTGTGAGGCTCACTCCGAACCCTTTTGCCGGAACGGCTTCTTTTCGGCAGACTCTGCATCTTAATGATGGCTATGTCAGCGTAAGTAGTGATAATGCCACTCTAATTATTTGGGTGGATGTGTTTCATCCTGTGGTACATGTTGAGGTGAAAACGAAGGAACTGACTTCCATGCGTGTGAACTTTGAAAGCTGGCGTTATGAAGATCGTCCGGTGCGTAAAGGGGAAGGGCAGCAATGCTCTTACAAATGGGTCATTCCTGATGGATTGATGACTAGGCGTGACTCTGTCTGTGTGGAAGAAGATAATTTTACTTTTTTCCATCGCAATCCTGAACGTACTATTTTTGATGTGGTAGTGGACCAGCAGGGAATGAATGAAGTGAAGGAACAACTGTATAATCCTTTGAAGAATTTGATTTTTGGGGGGCGTTTATCAGGTGATAATCTGGTTTATAACGGTACACGCCGTGGACATTATGCAGGTACTGAGTATCTGGCATGGATGTACAAAAGCAAGAAACCTACTTATAAGCAGTCTGCACGGATTGTTCTGAATACGGAACAAAGTACGGTTCCTGCATGGGAAGCATCCTTGGCCCGCACTGAGAAGGAAATAAATGTATCCAAAGACAAACAGGCTACCCGCCGTTGGTGGAATGATTTTTGGAAACGTAGCTTTATTGAGGGGGAAGGTGAAGCGGGAGATGCTATCCGTAACTATACACTGTTCCGCTATATGTTGGGATGTAACGCCTATAGTCAGTGGCCTACCAAGTTTAACGGGGGACTGTTTACTTTTGATCCTATGTATGTAGATCAGAAAATGGAATTTACCCCTGATTTCCGGAAATGGGGAGGAGGAACCATGACTGCACAGAATCAGCGTCTGGTTTATTGGCCCATGCTGAAAAGCGGTGACTTTGACTTGATGAAATCACAATTTGACTTTTATCTGCGTTTGTTGCCGACAGCCGAAGCACGTACCCGTACCTATTGGGGACATGCCGGTGCCTGTTTCACCGAACAAATGGAGAACTTCGGTCTGCCCAATCCTGCCGAGTATGGCTTTAAACGTCCTGAAAGCTATGACAGGGGGTTGGAATATAATGCATGGCTGGAATACGAATGGGATACGGTTCTTGAATTTTGTCAGATGATACTGGAAACGGCACGTTATAATGAGGCTGATATCAGCCGTTATATCCCTTTGATAGAAAGCTCACTTAATTTCTTTGATGAGCATTATCGTCAACTGGCATTACAGCGTGGACGTAAGGATTTAGATGGTAACGGCAAACTGGTGATTTATCCGGGATCGGCTTGTGAAACTTATAAGATGGCTTATAATCCATCCTCAACCATTGCCGCGCTGCGCTCTGTTTTACAAACCTACGGACGTAAACCGGACATGCTGGCACGTATTCCTGAGATCCCTTTGCGCATAGTGGATGGGAAGGAAATGATTGCTCCGGCACAGGCTTGGGAACGGGTGAACAATATAGAAACTCCCCAGCTTTATGCTGTATTTCCCTGGCGTATGTATGGAGTGGGGAAGGAAGGTCTGGAAATAGCCCGTAATACCTATCTATATGATCCCGATGCACAGAAATTCCGTTCACATATCGGATGGAAACAAGATAATATCTGGGCTGCCTGTCTGGGTATGACCGAGGAGGCTGCACAACTTACCTTAGAGAAAATGGCAAACGGGCCTCATCGTTTCCCTGCTTTTTGGGGACCGGGCTATGACTGGACGCCTGATCATAACTGGGGAGGCAGCGGTATGATAGGTATGCAGGAAATGCTGTTGCAGGAAGCCGATGGAAAGATTTTATTGTTTCCTGCTTGGCCCAAAGATTGGGATGTGCATTTCAAATTGCATGCTACAGGACAGACTACTGTAGAGGCTGTTCTAAAAGGGGGGACGGTGGTTGGCTTGACCGTATTACCTAAAGAACGGGAGAAAGATGTAGTAAATTGTTTGCTGAATAAATAATTTAAGGGTAAGGAGGTGTGTTTTGTAAATTCACCTCCTACTTCTTTGTATATACTCGATTGGGAACTTGTCACTCCTTTTGTTTTTCTATTCTTATCTATTTGTATGGCAATCAGTGCCGGAACATTGTTTGATGGCTTTGGTTATCTTTGTTGAGTAAACAAGAACTAAAATGTCCGATGCTTTGTTCTTACTATCATAAATAGATTTAAAATGGTTATGAAAAAGATTTTGATAGCTTTGGCCTTATTGCTGACAGGCATTGCAAGCGGATCGGCATGTACCGGTATTTCATTCCTCGCTGAAGATGGCGGATATGTGCAGGCACGTACTATAGAGTGGGGGAACAGTTATCTTCCGAGTGAATATGTTATTGTTCCCAGAGGACAGGATTTGGTATCTTATACTCCAACGGGTGTAAATGGCTTGAGATTTCGGGCTAAATATGGTCTGGTAGGACTGGCTATCATTCAGAAAGAGTTTGTGGCTGAAGGACTGAATGAAGTAGGGCTTTCGGCTGGATTGTTTTATTTTCCCCATTATGGGAAGTATGAAGAATATGATGAGGCTCAAAATGCAATTACTTTGTCGGATTTGCAGGTGGTGAACTGGATGCTTTCCCAATTTGCTACTATAGACGAAGTGAGAGAAGCTATAGAAGGGGTGAAGGTGGTGTCTCTTGATAAACCTGGTAAAAGTTCTACGGTACATTGGCGCATTGGCGATGCTAAAGGAAATCAAATGGTGTTGGAATTTGTAGGTGGTGTTCCTTATTTTTATGAAAATAAAGTAGGAGTACTCACCAATTCTCCCGATTTTCCATGGCAGGTGATTAACTTGAATAATTATGTAAATCTATATCCGGGAGCTGTCACTCCACAGCAATGGGGTGGGGTGACTATTTTCCCTTTTGGCGCAGGTGCCGGATTTCATGGTATTCCGGGGGATGTAACTCCTCCATCCCGTTTTGTTCGTGTAGCGTTTTATAAGGCAACAGCTCCGGTGTGTCCTACAGCGTATGACGCTATATTACAAAGCTTTCATATCCTGAATAATTTTGATATTCCTATTGGTATAGAATATGCGTTAGGGAAAGCACCTGATATTCCTAGTGCCACACAATGGACTTCGGCTATTGATTTGACAAACAGGAAAGTGTATTATAAAACAGCATACAATAACAATATTCGTTGTATTAGTATGAAGAAGATTGATTTTGATAAAGTGAAGTATCAGTCGTATCCATTGGATAAGGAGTTGAAACAGCCTGTAGAAGAGATTATTGTGAAATAGTGTAAGGGCTTGGAAACTGTTGGCGGAAGTACATGGAAGTTTTAATTGCAATGAATGAATAATGGATAAAATGCATTTTTTTAGAAAAAAGTTCTAGAAATGTTTGCAGATACAAAAATAAACTGTACCTTTGCACTCGCAATTCGGAAGAATAGCAATAATAAAGGATTGATTCGCTAGCTCAGCAGGTAGAGCACAACACTTTTAATGTTGGGGTCTTGGGTTCGAGCCCCAAGCGGATCACTTGAAAATCAGAGAGTTACACTAAAGTAGCTCTCTTTTTTTATGCCCAAATTGTGCTGGTTTACATGGTTCAGTTAAACCGAGAGTTAAACGGGGATCAGTTTGAAAACTTGGGGGAATCTTTTCTTTTTTGTAGAGAACACAGTTGAACTTTTAAAAAAGAATTATATTTGTATTATTCATTACTGAAACTATGGCGAAGAATAATTTACTAAGTGAGCAACTTGCTTATATTGGTGTCAGTTGTACCCCTACGCATCTGCATTTGTGCAGTTATAATGCTGAAAGTATTTGTATGAAGGATGGGAAAGATATAGATAGTTTAATCCCTTATTTGAATAAGAATGCTATAAACTGGATACAAATTCATGGCTTTCAGAATACGGAGGTCATACAGCATGTCTGTCAGAATTTTAATGTCGACTTTTTGACGATACAAGATATTTTGAACTCCGACCATCAGACCAAGATAGAACAGCATGATACATATAATGTAGTGATTTTGAAGTTACTTTTTTCTAATGATGATGGCTATGTACCACAACAAATAGCCATTGTGCAAGGTGGAAATTATCTGTTGACTTTTATGGAAAAGGAAACAGACTTTCTGAATGATATAAATACGGCATTGGAAAAGAATGTGTTGAAAATACGTAGCCGGCAGTCTGATTTCCTGCTCAGTGTTATTCTAAACAGTGTGATGGCCAGCTTTATATCCATTATTTCGGAATTGGAAGACGGATTAGAGGATTTAGAAGAGCAATTGCTTTCGCCGGAACAGGCTGATATGCTCGGTATTGAAAATATACAGCAATACCGCCGTAATTTTCGTGTAATAAAGAAATGTATTTTACCATTAAAGGAGGAAATCAGCAAGTTGTTGCATCCGATCGATAATGATTTGTTGCACAAAGCAAGCCGTCCTTTCTTTAATGATGTCAATGATCATTTGCAGTTTGTATTGCAAACTTTAGATGGTTGCCGTGACATGATTTCAGCTTTGGTAGATATTTACCTTTCCAATAATGACCGACGGATGAACAGCATCATGAAACAGCTGACTGTTGTTTCTACTATATTTATTCCGTTGACTTTTCTGGCAGGAATCTGGGGAATGAATTTCCAATGGATGCCTGAACTGGGATGGCGGTATGGCTATGTATTTGCATGGACATTGATGTTGATACTAGTAGCAGTTATCTACTTCTATTTTAAGCGTAAAAAATGGTATTGATGAGAGAGGATGGATGGGATTTACTTAAATGTGAATCCCATATTCATGTTTTACTTCATTCATTACAAAGGTGCTTTCCAGTGAACCCAAACTGTCAATCGTGCCCAAGACATTGAGGATAAATTCCTGATAATACTTCATATTAGGGGAGTGTATTTTAAGCAAATAGTCATAACTGCCTGATATGTTGTAGCACTCTGTTACTTCAGGGATATCCTGAATTATCCGTGTAAATTCCGCAGCAATGTCCCGGTTCAGTCTTCTTAGCTTGACACTGCAAAATACCACGAAGCCTTGGTTTAGTTTCTCAGCGTCCAATACAGCGATATATTTTTTTATATATCCTCCATTTTCCAATCGTTTGAGGCGTTCGAACACCGGAGTGGAGGAAAGGCTTACCCGTGCAGCCAGTTCTTTGGTGGTCAGTCGGGCATTTTCTTGCAAGGTACGTAGTATCTGCAAATCTACTTTGTCAAGTTTCTCTAAAGTACTCATAGAATAATATTTTTTCAAGAGGTTCATATCTGTTAATACAAATATATTGCATTTATTTTAGATTCCGGAGAATTTTCGGGAAATGTAGTACAGGGTTATATTCTTTTTTTGCCGGAGAATGCAAGAAAAGGGCAGAATGATTTTATCTCTCAAAAATACTTTTTATCTTTGCAGTTGCTATGACAAAGTATATATATCTTTTTTATATCTTGTTAGGTGTATGCCTGTTGGCGGGCTTTGGTTCCGCATTTGATAGCGGACAGGAGCACGATGTAGTTCGTACAGTTGGTTTGGAAAACAGTGCGGTGGCGCTGTGCAACATATCTGAAAGCAATAACGGGCAGGAAAAAAAAGAGATAAATAATGAAAGCTACCATTTTTATAAAGTCGGTATCGGCGGTACAGCTACCTCTTTTTCTTTTCGCACCTTGTGCTCCTCCAAAATTCTGCGAACTCATTCCTCTGCTTCCGTCATAGCCAAGTTGGCCAGATTCTTGAAAGTACTTCTTCCTGAAGAAAAGCAAATTTCTTTTTCACCTATTCTTTATTTTACTCAATATTCCTGTGAATACTATATTTATCAGTTGAGGCGTATTCTTATTTAGTTTATTTTTTCTTCTCGGCAAGGTCTGTTTTTTATATCTTACATTTTTTTGTTTTTATATTTTCATAATGGGAACTGGGGTGGATGCTTGTTCCTTTTATGAACGGTGTTATATGTTAATAACTAATATATAATGGAATTTTTATTGGACTTTATACTTCACATTGACCAATATATGATAGATATTGTTCAAGAATATCATACTTGGGCTTATGTCATACTGTTTATAATCATTTTTTGCGAAACGGGATTGGTTGTCACTCCATTCCTCCCCGGAGATTCTTTGCTTTTTGTCGCGGGAGCTATTTCGGCTTTGCCCGATATGCCTTTGGAAGTTAATATTCTCGCTTTGGTTTTATTTCTTTCAGCTGTGCTGGGCGATTCCTGTAATTATATGATAGGACACTTTTTTGGAAATAAACTTTTCAATAATCCCGATTCCCGTATATTTAAGCAAAGTCATTTGGAAAAAACACATGAATTTTATAAAAAATACGGAGGAAAGACCATCATTATTGCCCGTTTTGTACCTATAGTCCGTACATTTGCTCCTTTTGTAGCAGGTATGGGCAAAATGCATTATTATTATTTTATGGTGTATAATCTGATAGGGGGAGCTTTGTGGGTTGGTATTTTCTGTTATGCCGGTTATTTTTTCGGTGATCTTCCATTTGTACAGAAAAATCTGAAATTGCTGATTGTGGCTATTATTGTCGTTTCTATATTGCCTGCCGTTATAGAAGTAGGCAGGAATAAGTGGAAAACTCGCCATTACTAAAATCAAACATATCAAAAACAATTTATTCAAATTACATTTATGAAAAATTCTTTTTTTAGTCGATTTACACCTCAAGAACCTAAGTTTTTCCCTATGTTGAAACGTTTGTCTGAAATCCTGACCTCATCATCGGATTTATTGGTAGAAAGCATGCAGCATGATAAGCCGGAAGAGAGAGAAGACTATTACAAACGCATCAAAGATATGGAACGTGAAGGTGACAAGCAGACTCATTTAATTTTTGACGAATTGGGAAAAACTTTCATAACCCCTTTTGATCGTGAGGATATTCACGATTTGGCATCAACTATGGATGATGTAATAGATGGGATTAACAGTTGCGCCAAACGTATCACGATCTATAATCCCCATCCCATTGCTAATAGTGGAAAAGAGTTGAGTTTGTTGATACAGCAAGCGGCTGTTTATATAAGTAAGGCAATGGACGAATTGGAAATTTTCCGTAAAAAGCCTACTGAATTAAGAGTATGTTGTACAAAATTGCATGACATAGAGAATCAGGCGGATGATGTATATGAACTCTTTGTTAAGAAACTATTTGAGGAAGAAAAGGATTGCATAGAACTGATTAAGATCAAGGAGATAATGCATGAATTGGAGAAAACGACCGATGCGGCAGAACGGGTAGGAAAAATCTTGAGAAACCTGATTGTGAAATACGCATAAAAGCAGAAGGTACAATATGGAATTATTAGTGATTATTATTACTTTGGCTTTGATTTTTGACTATATTAACGGATTTCATGATGCAGCCAATTCAATAGCCACCATTGTGTCAACCAAGGTTCTTACTCCGTTCCAAGCGGTGATATGGGCGGCATTTTTTAATTTTGTTGCATTCTTTATTGCTAAATGTATAATCGGAGGGTTCGGAATAGCCAATACTGTATCCAAGACAGTAGTGGAACAGTATATTTCCTTGCCGATTATTCTTTCGGGGGTTATTGCAGCTATTGTCTGGAATCTGTTTACATGGTGGAAGGGGATTCCTTCTTCTTCTTCGCATACGCTGATCGGAGGTTTTGCCGGTGCTGCTATTATGGCTCATGGTTTTGATGCCATTCAGCTCAATATTATTTTGAAGATTGCTGTTTTTATCTTTTTGGCACCATTTATAGGGATGGTTGTTGCTTTTGGATTTACGTTGCTTGTCCTTCACATTTGTCGTCGTGCACATCCGAATACGGCTGAGATGTGGTTTAAGAAATTGCAGCTTGTTTCTTCGGCTTTGTTCAGTATAGGGCATGGACTGAATGATTCCCAGAAGGTAATGGGTATTATTGCTGCTGCCCTGATCGCTGCTCATTCGGAAGGGTTAAGAATGGGAATAAATAGTATCAATGATTTGCCGGATTGGGTGGCATTTTCTTGTTTTACTGCCATTTCTTTAGGAACGATGTCAGGCGGATGGAAGATTGTGAAAACCATGGGAACTAAGATTACCAAAGTAACTCCTTTGGAGGGAGTTGTTGCGGAAACTGCTGGCGCATTTACATTGTATCTGACAGAATATTTGAAAATACCTGTAAGTACAACCCACACCATTACAGGAGCTATTATCGGAGTGGGTGCTACTAAGCGTCTTTCAGCCGTCCGATGGGGAATAACAAGAAGCCTGATGACGGCTTGGGTGTTGACTATTCCTGTCAGTGGAATATTGGCCGCTGTTATTTACGGAGTGGTTACTCTTTTTTAGAATGACCGGATTGTAGGCTGTTCTAGAAAATAAAGATCTGTCGTGACCGAGGTGACTGGGAAGTTACCTCGGTTTTGTATACATACCCATTTGTAGGTAAAAAGTGGATGAAACTAATAATAAATATAAAATGTTATTGTGAGTTTGTTATTTGTTTCTATTTTTGTAGTGGTCTTACTGAACACAAAAATGAGAGAAAACGCAAAAGGCAGGATTTTTATAGCATGGCTGTTGTTAATGACGCTTATGCCATTTTTCATGGTGAAGACTTTTCACCACCATGAAGAAGATGCCGTTTGCCATTCTGATAGTGGGAATTCTCATGATTCCTCTCATCAGTGTCCCGTGTGCAATTTCACACTTTCACCTTTTACACAAGTTGAAACATTACAACTTCATATTGTTCTTCCGGTTTTTGATTATCAGCCGAAAATAACAGTGGATAAGGTTTGCCAGGTTAAATCTTATCCTTATTATCTGCGTGCACCTCCCGTTTGCTGATTCACATAGTATCTTTTATTTATTCACAACATCAAATGATTGTAATTTATGCGTATCAGATATGTTTCGGGTACGCTGGGAATGTTTTTTACCTTGTTTTCAAATGCACAGGTAGTTTCTGATACGATTAAAAGTGTGGATTTATCCGAAGTGGTGGTGACTGGATCTTACCGACATGCTCAGGAGAAAAAGACTACCCTGACACTCGAGTTGTTTCAGAAAGATTATTTGAACCGGCATTTTACCGGTAATTTGGTACAGACTTTGAAAAATGTTCCCGGTGTACACTCGATGGATATTGGTGCGGGATTCTCCAAACCTATGATTCGTGGTTTGGGATTCAACCGTATTGCCGTATCCGAAAATGGAATAAAACAAGAGGGGCAACAATGGGGGGCCGACCATGGACTGGAAATTGATGCTTTTAATGTAGACGAGGTACGGATTCTGAAAGGTCCGTCTTCACTGCTCTACGGCAGTGATGCGATGGGAGGTGTCATCGAAATCCTTCCTTTGCTTCCACAAAAAGAGAACCGATTTTTTGGTGAGGCTGCCTTATTGGGAAAATCAGTGAACGGCACTGTGGGCGGTTCACTGATGCTAGGTATTGAGAAGAATGCATGGCTGGTCAGAGTACGTTTTTCAGAACAGCACTATGGAGATTATCATGTACCGGTCGATACCATTGTATATCTTACCCAGTTGGTGCCTGTTTACGGTCGTAAGCTGAAAAACACCGCTGGGTTCGAGCGCAATGTTTCTGTCATGGGAGATTATAGAAAGAGGTTTTATCAGATGAATATTGCTGTGAGCAATGTTTATCAGAAGATGGGCTTCTTTCCCGGTGCTCATGGCATTCCTGATATTTCCCGTTTGGAGGATGATGAGAACAGCCGTAATATTGAATTGCCTTATAGCAAAGTGAACCATCTTAAAGTAACCACGCATCAACAGTATCTTTGGAATGGGATACAACTTTCAGGTGATTTCGGCTATCAGTTCAATCATCGGGAGGAATGGAGTGCTTTCCATACCCATTATGACACTCAGGTGATGCCTGCAAAGGATCCGGATAGGGAACTGGTGTTCAAACTGCATACATTCAGCTCCTCTTTGAAGCTGCGGTTGTCCAGTTCTTCTTCCTGGGAGCATATGGCAGGGTGGAATATGCAGATACAGAAAAATGCGATTGGCGGATATTCTTTTCTGCTACCGGAATACAAGCGTTTTACTACCGGAGCTTTTTGGCTGACGACTTTCCGATTGGATAATCAGTTGTCTGTAACTGGTGGGATACGTTATGATCGGGGAAGGATTGATATAACGGCATTCGAAGATCCTTATTTGGTGGAGTATCTGCACAGACAGGGATATGAAGAAGAGGTAATACAGGCATATCGTTGGCGAAGTTATCCGGTGGACAGGGCTTATGGTAATTATTCCTGTTCGGCGGGAGTAGTGTGGACACCCGCTGCCGGTCATCTTCTGAAGATGAATGTGGGACGTAGCTTCCGTTTGCCGGGAGTCAATGAATTAGCATCCAACGGAGTGCATCACGGAACTTTCCGTCATGAAAAAGGGGATGCCACTCTTTCTTCGGAACAAGGATGGCAGATTGATGCTTCCTATACCTTGGCTTATAAAAAAATGGAACTGGTTGTTTCATCTTTTGCCAGTTGGTTTGATAATTATATTTATTTGCGCCCTATGGGAGAATGGTCTGTATTGCCCCATGCTGGACAGATTTATCAATATAGTGGCGCACGTGCTTTGTTCATGGGTGGTGAGATAAATTTCAATATGGATTTTCTACGCCATTTTAATTATCGTTTAGTCGGTGAGTATGTCTATACTTATAATCGTGACGAACATACGGCTTTAAGTTTTTCACCTCCTGTATCCATGCGTAATATTCTGACATGGAATAAAAAGGATTTTCAGTTGTATGCTGAACTTCAAAGTATAGCTTCGCAGAACCGTATAGCGAGGAATGAAGACCGCACACCCGGAGCTTGTTTGATTCATCTGGGTGGGAGTATTCATATACCTATGGCCAAGGCGGATATTGAAATATCTTTGGGCATTCGTAATTTGTCGGATGTGAAATATTACAATCATTTGAGTTTTTATAGGAAAGTGGAAATCCCTGAACCGGGAAGAAACTTTCAGATTTCGATTAAAGTACCATTTAAACAATTATTAAAATGAAAACAAAATTTTATTTTCTTGTAATCAGCCTTTTGGCTATATGCTCTGTTTGTCTGCCTGCGTGTGATAATGATGAAAAAGGGGATGTAACAAAGCCCGTGATCGATTTGATAGAACCCGAAGAGGGAGCGGTGTTGAAAATTGGTAATGGGAAAGGGGTACATTTTGAAATGAATCTGTCAGATGATGTGATGTTGAGATCGTATAAAATCAATATTCATAATAATTTTGACCACCACGGACATGATTCCCGGGCAGCCGGAGAGAAAAACACAGCTTTTACTTTTGACAAGGTATATGATGTTTCCGGTTTGAAGAATACAAAAGTACATCATCATGATATTGTTATTCCGGCCGATGCTGCTCCCGGAGATTATCATCTGATGGTATGGTGTACCGATGCGGCGGGCAATCAGACAGAAGTGGCTCGTAATATTGTCTTGAGTGCGGACGGAGGTACTGAAACGGAACATGATCATGATCATGAGTGATTTTTTGTATTAATCGTATTGTGTGTATTAATTGTCTGGTGGCGGTCGATGTGAATCGGCCGTCACTTTATTTTGTTAGATGTCGCCAAAGAATAATTTTCTTTCAGGAGGTAATAATCCGTTTGTAAATAGAATATTTGTTCTATAAATAGTGATAATTGTAGCTCTATTTTCTTTATTTTTAGTATATCTTGTTTGATATAACTGCCTTTAATACCTTTGCAACAGGTAAAAACAGAAATATATAACTCTAAAAAGATAAAGATTATGGCTACAAAAAAATTACATTTCGAAACATTACAACTTCACGTAGGACAGGAACAGCCAGACCCGGCTACGGATGCTCGTGCAGTTCCCATTTATCAGACTACATCTTATGTATTTCATAACTCGGCACATGCAGCCGCACGTTTTGGTTTACAAGATCCGGGTAATATTTATGGGCGTCTGACTAATTCCACACAAGGTGTTTTTGAACAACGTGTGGCTGCATTGGAAGGGGGAGTGGCAGGACTTGCGGTAGCTTCCGGGGCTGCTGCCATTACTTATGCGTTTCAGAACATTACTCGTGCAGGTGATCATGTTGTAGCTGCAAAGACTATTTACGGAGGTACTTATAACCTGCTGGCGCATACGTTGCCGACTTATGGTGTGACTGCTACATTTGTGGACCCTGGTGATCTTTCTAATTTTGAGAAAGCTATTCAGGAGAATACAAAGGCGGTGTTTATCGAGACTTTGGGGAATCCTAATTCGAATATTATAGATATAGAGGCTGTGGCGGAAATAGCACATCGCCATCACATACCTTTGATTATTGATAACACTTTTGGTACTCCTTATCTGATTCGTCCCATCGAGCACGGAGCAGATATTGTGGTACATTCCGCTACAAAATTTATTGGTGGCCATGGAACTTCACTGGGTGGCGTGATTGTTGATTCAGGTAAATTTGACTGGGTGGCATCAGGTAAATTCCCTCAACTGACAGAACCGGATCCTTGCTATCATGGGGTGCGTTTTGTAGAGGCGGCAGGTCCGGCTGCTTATGCTGTCCGTATTCGTGCTATTTTATTGCGTGATACCGGTGCAACTATCAGTCCGTTTAATGCTTTTATTCTGTTGCAGGGATTGGAGACACTTTCATTGCGTGTGGAACGTCATGTAGAGAATGCGTTGAAAGTGGTGGAGCATTTGAAAAATCATCCGAAGATCAAGAAAGTAAATCACCCTTCCTTGCCGGAACATCCTGACCATGCTCTGTATCAGCGTTATTTCCCCAATGGAGCTAGTTCTATTTTCACTATCGAAGTGAAAGGTGGTCAGGAAGAAGCACATCGTTTCATCGATAGTTTGGAAATCTTTTCTTTATTGGCCAATGTCGCCGATGTGAAGTCATTGGTTATCCATCCTGCCAGTACCACTCACTCCCAGTTGAATGCGGAAGAATTGGCGGAACAGGGTATTTATCCGGGGACAGTGCGTTTATCAATAGGTACGGAACATATAGATGATTTGCTGGCCGATTTGGATCAGGCATTAGCTGGAATTTAATAAGATATACTATATATAGAATAAGGAATATTACTACAATATAAAATCAATATATGGATAAGAAGTGTATGCCGGAGGTTTGTGTAAAGATACATTATACAGGCTTCTGGCATTACTTTATTTTTACTGATAAAAAAGGATAGATCATTAATCCAAATAGGATTCTTTTTTGTTATTAAAAAAAGAGTCTTTGCGGAAGTGGGATTTCAAAGGCTTAATTTAAAGAGTTTATGGATACCGTTTCTTTAACTTAAATATAATGGTTATGAATCTAGTCCTTGCTATTATTCCGGTATTGTTATTGATTATCCTGATGGCGTTTTTTAAAATGTCCGGTGACAAAAGTAGTGTGATTTCCCTTGTCGTTACTATGCTGATTGCTTTTTTCGGCTTTCATTTTCCGGTAAACGATTTGCTGTCTTCTTTTCTGTATGGTGCATTGAAAGCTGTTTCTCCTATTCTGATTATTATTTTGATGGCGATATTCAGCTATAATGTTTTATTGAAGACTGAAAAAATGGAGATTATCAAGCAACAGTTTTCTTCTATTTCTACCGATAAAAGTATTCAGGTATTGCTGTTGACATGGGGATTTGGCGGCTTGCTTGAAGCTATGGCAGGATTTGGTACGGCAGTGGCTATACCTGCGGCGATTCTTGTCAGTCTCGGATTCAAACCGGTCTTTTCGGCAACAGTCAGTTTGATTGCCAATAGTGTGGCTACTGCTTTTGGGGCTATTGGTACACCGGTCTTGGTATTGGCGAAAGAAACGAATCTGGATGTATTGGTGCTAAGCGCCAATGTCGTGTTGCAGCTTTCGGTACTGATGTTTCTCATTCCTTTCGTATTGCTGTTCCTGACCGATTCGAAATTAAAATCCTTACCTAAAAATATTTTCCTGTCTTTGTTGGTCGGTGGTGTCTCATTAGGCAGCCAGTATATTGCCGCCCGCTATATGGGGGCGGAGTCTCCGGCTATTATTGGAAGTATTTTATCTATCATTGTTATTGTAGCCTATGGCAAACTGACTGCTTCTAAAGAGGAAAAAGCAAGGAAAAGCACATTGAAAGGGCTAGAGGTACTGAACGCGTGGAGTATCTATCTTCTTATCTTGTTCTTGATTGTTCTGACTAGTCCGTTGTTTCCCGGTTTACGTACAACACTTGAAAATAATTGGGTGACCCGTATCAGTCTTCCGATTAATGATTCAACTATGAATTATACGGTTTCTTGGCTGACCCATGCGGGAGTTTTACTTTTTGTAGGCACGTTTGTCGGCGGGCTGATACAGGGAGCCAAGATATGGGAGCTGTTTGCTGTACTCTGGAATACGGTAAAGCAGTTAAAGAAAACTTTTATCACGGTAATTTGTCTGGTGAGTTTGTCCACTATCATGGATACGGCAGGTATGATTTCAGTTATAGCCACTGCTTTGGCAGTTGCTACAGGAAGTCTTTATCCGTTGTTTGCCCCTGTTATAGGTTGCCTGGGTACCTTTATTACGGGCAGTGACACTTCTTCAAATATTTTGTTCGGCAAATTACAGGCTAATGTGGCCGGGCATATTCAAGTAAGTCCCGACTGGTTGTCGGCAGCCAATACGGTGGGGGCGACAGGTGGAAAAATAATTTCTCCGCAAAGTATCGCTATTGCCACTTCTGCCGGAAACCAACAGGGAAAAGAAGGAGAAATCCTAAAATCCGCCATTCCATATGCATTGGCGTATGTGTTGATAACCGGAGTGATTGTTTATATTTTCAGCTGATAATCGTTTGTAAATTCAAGAGGGCGTTTTAATATTGCCTGTTATGGATTGAAATACCCTGTAAACGAGGATCAACTGTTGAAAAATCGTAAAAAAAGAGATGGATAGGAGATTTATTGCCAAAAAAGAATTTAATTTGAACCGTTTTATAATTTATAAAAAAAAGAACATGAACGAATTAATTGCTAAAATCAAAGAATTGAACGAAGCTTTTATGTCTGATGCAGCATTGCAGATTGAAAAAGGTAACAAAGCTGCAGGAACACGCGCACGTAAAGCATCATTGGAATTGGAAAAACTGATGAAAGAATTTAGAAAAGCATCTTTGGAAGCTTCTAAATAATCCTTCATTCGTCTTTTAAAGATTTTTATAAGCCATCCTTCGGGGTGGCTTTCTTATTTTCTACCAGGTTTTGCTTTTATTTCGGGGGATAATTGATATTTTTGTATTTTTATTGGTGGGTGGTTAACCTAAAGGAGAAGGGATGTTTATGAAGAATATGTGTCTATTGCCTGTATGGGCGGTTTTATTGATTATAGCAGGGACTTTCTTTTCTTGTGAAAAGAAGAAGGATATGGCTATATACCGTCAGGCGGATTCTTTGAACTTGCTTTCTTATCGTATGCGCTATAAAAATTTGGACACAGCGTGTAAAGCGGCGCATGACGCCTACAAACTGGCGGATGGATTCCCCTCCCTGCGTGCCGGGGCATTGAATAATCAGGGTTTCTGCGCCTTTATCCACATGGACTTTGAAAAAGCCGAAGATCTTTTTCTTCGCGTATATGAGGAATCAAACAATGAATTGGAATGTTTGATAGCAGATATCGGTATGATGAAAATTTGTCAGCGTACCGCCATGAACAAGGAGTTCTATGATTATCGTAACAGTGCGTTACGGCGTATGAAGCGTATCAGTGATGACCGTTCTGCTATAACCGATCCCGGAGAGCTGGAGCGGCTTAATTATGCCCGTTCCGAGTTTTTCATTGCTTCTGCCATCTATTACTATTATTTGCAGCAGGAACAGCAGTCTTTGGAGGCGATTAATGAAATAAAAGTAGACGAGGCGCTGGAAAGTGATACTGCCCAATTGCTCTATTATTATTATATGAAAGGGTCTGGCGGTATGTATGAAGCGGATACACCGCAGGATGTGGTATTGGGTGAGTTTAACTATCTGATAGAATGTCTGGGTATCAGCAGGGAATACGGGTATGTCTATTTCGAGGCGAATGCATCTCAGGCAATGGCAGAATTGCTGAAAGAGAGGAAAAATTTCGATTTGATAATGGAAAGGCGTCCCAATGTGATGCGTGCCATCAATAGCGAGGACTTGTCGTGGGAGGAATTGACCATGCGTTTTGCCTGGCAGGCTTTGGATTTGTTCAAAAAATATGGAGATTTGTATCAGATTTCGGGTACATACCGCACTTTGGCGTCGTGCAGCAACGAGCAAGGCAGGTATGAAGACGCGCTGCATTACTTGTCGGAAGCACTGGGGTACGTCAATCGGCATCACGAGAAATATTACCATTGTACGGATACCATGGACAGGCTACGTCCGTATGTTCCCATGGCTACCACTTCCATTGAACTGGAATGGATTAATGACGATGGTATAAAAAGTGTTCCCGAATGGATTGCCCGTTTCCGTGAACAATTGAGTGTAACATATGCAGCGTTAGGAATGAAACCCCAGTCGGATTATAATCGTAATATTTATCTGGATATTTTGGACTACACCCGCCAGGACAAAGAATTGGAGAGCCGTTATAATGCGTTGGAAAAGGAATCGGAGGCCTTGAACGGACTTCTGGTGGTAGTGGTGATTGGTATCGTTGTCCTTATCATTCTATTTTGGATATTGAATAAAAGATGGCGTGTGCGGAATGCTCTTTATATTGATAAGTTGAAACGTACTTTGGAAATATGCCGTAAGATAACGGCTTCAGTACCCATTGATGCGGGGGAGATAGAGGATGTGACAAAAGCGGTAGTTGCCTCGGTGAAAGAGGATATCCTTTCGTTGGTGGGAGCGACGGACTTCCGTATTGTGGCTGAAAATGGAGAGGGGAATGAGGTGCCGGGGCAAGGGGTTTGTACAAGTTTTATCTTGAATATTCCGGGCAGGGAACAACCTTTGGGCGAGGTGCACCTGTATTCGGAGCACAAAATGAAGAAAGATGATAAAGCACTGATGAGGGTCATTACACCTTACATTTCGTGGACACTGGAGAATGGACTGGCTTTTATTTCGTTGGGCGATGAACGGAAACGGCTGGAAAAGGAGCAATATGTCCATGAACAGCATTTGGCGGAGAATAAACGGCAGAATCTGGTGAAGAAAGCCTGTCTGTTTATTGTCACAGGCATTATGCCTTATATAGACCGAATCATGAATGAAGTGCATAAACTAACCGCACACAACTACATTCAGAACGAAGAAATAAAAGAAAGCAAATACCGTTATATCGACGAACTGATTACCCGTATCAATGAGTATAATGATATTCTGGCCTTATGGATTAAGATGCGGCAGGGGACACTGAGTTTGAATATAGAGAATTTTGAGTTGAATTCCCTTTTTGATGTACTGGTAAAAGGGCGTAAGACTTTCGAGATGAAACAACAGACTCTGACCATAGAGCCGACTGCCGCCATTGTGAAAGCGGATAAGGCTCTGACGCTTTTCATGATAAATACATTGACGGAAAACGCCCGTAAATATACGCAGCCGGGAGGAAATGTTTCTGTTTATGCGCAGGAAACGGAATCTTACGTGGAGATTTCGGTGAAAGATGACGGTCCGGGACTTTCACAGGAAGATGTGGAGCGTATTCTGAGTGAGAAAGTTTATGATTCGGGTAAAATCGGATTGCAGACCAGCGAAAATGTCAGCGAATTGCAGAAGAATAAAGGTCACGGTTTCGGTTTGATGAATTGCAAAGGCATTATTGATAAATATAAGAAGACCAATGAGATATTCCGGGTCTGCCTGTTCCGGATAGAAAGTGAATTGGGGAAAGGCAGCCGTTTCTATTTCCGTTTGCCCAAAGGAGTGCGCAAAACGTTGATGTTGGTGTTGGTCGCTTTTCTTCCTGTCCTGGCAGGATGTAATGAGGGGAGGGAGAAAGATGGGAAAGCGGAACAGCTCACTGTCAATGATTCCATTCAGCGATATGATAAATTATTGGCTGTTGCGAATGAATATGCATACGATGTTTACAATTGTAACATTGATGGATTATATCAACAGGCATTGTGTTATGCGGACAGTGCTCTATATTGTTTGAATAAGCATTATATTATGTATTCGGGCAGCAAAGGGCCTTTGTTGGAATTGGAAGGAGAGGGGGTAGCAGCGGATTTAGATTGGTTCAACCGGCATTTTGATACCGATTACTATGCCTTGCTGGATGTTCGCAACGAGGCAGCAGTCGCCTTTTTGGCTTTAGGTAATCTGGAGGCTTATCGTTATAACAATAATGCTTATACGGCGCTGTACAAACAGATCAGTGAGGACACCTCATTGGAGCAATATTGCCGCCAGATGCAGCTTTCTGCCAATAATAAGACGGTGGCTATCATTCTTTGTGTGGTTATTTTGTTGGTATTGCTGGTGGGATATTATATTCTGTATTTCCGCCACCGTTTGATTTATCGTTATAACTTGGAACAGGTGTTGGAAATCAACAAGCAGGTGTTTTCGGCCTCTTTGCTTGACGGAAGAGCCGACCGGGATATTGCTGCAAGTCTGGTCAAGGATATGTTTGAAACGGTAAATGAGTTGCTGCCCGTTGATGTGTTGGGCGTAGCGGTTTATAGTGAAGACAACCACAGCTTGAATTATGCTTTTTCACCGGTGGAGGATGAGAATGAAGAAATGCGTGAGATGATGGCTCGTAGTTTTGACGCGAAGACACCTTATTGGCGTGAGAAAGATAGGGTAAAATGTTTGCCCTTGTGGGTGGAAGCAGGTAACGAGAATCGTTGCACGGGTGTGCTGGCATTGAAAATCGCTTTGCCTGTGGAGCGTGAGGACGACCGCTTGATGCTGGAGCTTGTGGCCGGATATGTAGCCATCATTGTATATAATGCAGTGGTACTGATGGCGCAGAAATATCGGGATATAGAAAGTGCGCAGGATGATGCGCGCCGAGCCATACGGGAGGAAAACCAGTTGCATGTGCAAAATCTGGTATTGGACAATTGCTTGTCAACCATTAAGCATGAGACAATCTATTATCCTAACCGGATAAAACAGATTATCGACAGGTTGAACACCCGTCAGGCTGGAGAAAACGAAGCTGTGCAAGTAGAAACGATTGGTGAGTTGATCAGTTATTATAAGGATATATTTACTTTGCTGAGTTCATGCGCCGCACGTCAGTTGGAAGAAATTACTTTCCGCAGAGGTGTTGTGAAAGCCGGCGAACTGGCCGATTATGCGGTACGGTATATAAAACGTGCTGGAAAACGTATGCCGCATCGGGTAGAACTGAGGACGGAGGTGGAACATGTTTCCGTATTGGGAGATGTCATTCAGCTGAAGTTTATGTTGGAGAATTTAATAGATGAAGCGCTATCATACGAGGTGGATGGTGTTTTGGAATTGTGTATTTATAAGGATAAGGATTTTGTGCGGTTTGATTTCCGCGATACGCGTCGCGAAAAGTCGCAGGAGGAGTTGAACTTGTTGTTCTACCCGCATCTGTCTCGTATGAAGCAGGGGCAGGAAGGAGTTCTGACCGGTACGGAATACCTTATTTGTAAGCAGGTGATTCGTGACCATGATGAATTTGCCGGAAGACGCGGTTGCCGTATCAATGCGCAGCCTGCCGCTGAAGGAGGGTTCACCGTATGGTTCACCCTGCCTGCCCGTTGAATGTAGAATGTAAAAAAACAATGCATATTATGGAGAATAATAGATTTAAAGTCATCATTGTAGAGGATGTCAAACTGGAATTAAAAGGAACGGAAGAGATATTCAGACACGAAATTCCGAATGCGGAAGTCATCGGAACGGCTATGACTGAGAATGAGTTTTGGGAATTGCTGAAAGTGCAGTTGCCCGATATGGTTTTATTGGACTTGGGCTTGGGGGGATCGACTACCATCGGTGTGGAAATCTGTTCTTCTTTACGGAAGAACTATCCGGATATGAAGGTGCTGATTTTTACTGGTGAGGTATTGAACGAAAAGTTATGGGTGGATGCGCTGAATGCGGGTGCGGATGGTATAATCCTGAAGACGGGAGAGTTGCTGACTGCCACAGATGTACAGGCGGTGATGGATGGCAAGAAACTGGTTTTCAATTATCCCATTCTGGAGAAAATAGTGGCACGTTTCAAGCAGTCGGTGGCTCAGGAGCAGCGCAGGCAGGAAGCTGTCATTAATTATGATATTGATGAATATGATGAGCGTTTGCTTCGCCATCTGGCCTTGGGGTATACCAAAGAAATGATTACTAATCTGAAAGGGATGCCTTTCGGGGTCAAATCCATAGAGAAGCGTCAGAATGAATTGATAAACCGTTTGTTCACATTGGATGAAAGAAGTGGTGTCAATGCCTGTCGATTGGTGACCCGTGCTTTCGAGTTGCGGATTCTTGACATTGATAATTTGGAACCGGATGAAGAGTAAATATTATTTTCCTCATACCGCTACTGTGTTTTTTCTGCTGACGGTAGCTGTAGCCTTGTTCTCATGGATAGGAAGTATTTATGGGCTGGGGAAGGTGCAAAGCCTGCTCAGTCCCGAAGGAATCCGGTGGGAATTGAGGCATGCTATGGGGAATTTTGTCCAGACACCGGCATTGGGCATAGTAATGATGCTTTTTTTAGGGTTCGGCATTACGGTTCATTCCGGGGTATGGGGTACGTTGGGGAGGATAGTGAAAAGAGGAAAGCCCATTTCCCGTAAGGAAAAACGTGCGTTGATATTGGCAGGTTGTATACTGCTTGTTTATATCATAATGATTATTTGCACCACTTTTGCTCCATGGACTATGTTGCGTAGCGTGACGGGATCTCTCACGAACTCTCCGTTTCAAAAAGGGATTTATTATCTCATTTCGTTTGGTGTGGGATTGTCGGGTATGGCTTTCGGTTATGCATCGGGACGTTTTCGGGATGATAAGGATATAATAAAAGGTATGTCCTGTCTCTTTTCTCGTTTTGCCGATTACTTTGTGGCGCTTTTTTTTATAGTTCAGTTTTTTTCTTCATTGATGTATACGAATTTGGTGGAATGGGTTGGAATAGATTCATATATAGTGTCTTACGCTTTCCATATTTGTTGCTATTTACCTTTTGCTTGGATGTTGAATAGAAAAAAAATAGATTGTTAATGCAAAAAAGTTGCGGATTCTTTTGGTAATTTCAATAAAAACCGTACCTTTGCACTCGCAATTAAGGATGGTTCCGTAGCTCAGCTGGATAGAGCAACGCCCTT
>ERZ791724.676-NODE-676-length-24532-cov-3.697880_pt1 | contig 24532 bp, 22 predicted proteins | sample MGYA00510044_ERZ791724 | MGnify/ENA primary metagenome ERZ791724 (study PRJEB30046, sample SAMN00715140) | human gut metagenome | study: EMG produced TPA metagenomics assembly of the A metagenome-wide association study of gut microbiota in type 2... | reverse complement strand
AAACATTATTTACCGCTTTCTGTTTTCTAAAATATTTACATAGATTTTGTGTCTGTAACATCATTTCCATCTTTACTATCCTTCCTTCTATATTTCATTTCTTACTGAAATATAACCTAACAGAAAAAAATAAAGATTTGATGAAGATTTATTCCCGTATGGAATAAACCATCAATTGAATATCATTATCAGAACTCGGCTTTCCACTGAAATCAGCAAAGCTGTTACAAATACGAAGTCCTAATTTACCGAATATCTCCGTGATTTCATCCAAACTATATAACCTTATAGGATTTCCTTCTTTCATTTCAGGCTTATAAAGTGCTTCTCCATACATATAGTCTACCTGCCCATATATCAGCGTTTTTCTATCCTTCTCCCATTCAAAAGCAGATAATGTAAGTCCCTTTTCTCCTGCATCCCATTCCTCGTTTTTTAGCTTCTTAATAACTTCTGCAAATTTTTCGTGCTGTGGATTATCAATATCATTGTAACAACGATGGAGCATCCAGATATTGTGCGGGGTTGGCTTTTCACTTACCGAAGCAATTAACAGTTCTTCATACCCATTTTTATAGAACTGTTCAACAAAATGTACCAGTTCTCCCGGCATTCCAAAATCTACCGAAGGATTGTCTGCAATAATTTCTAAAATCGGTGCTACAAATTCGTAAGGATTAGAATATGTATTTATAGGGAAAATATGATAATTGGCAAATACAATTTCCAATCTTCCCTGTGGATCTGCAGTTCTGTATGATCCAATTAAATCTCTATCATTTGCTTTAGTTTCCATCGTGTATCTCCTGTAAAACAATATTTCGATGTACTAAAGCCAACCGGTTTGCTTTTTGTATCTCGATTACAAATATTATTCTACGGATAATCACGGAGAAAATCGTTACCCAAAGCTCGTACTTCATGTACGATTTCCTCGTACATTTACAAAAAACAAGACAGACTCAACTACTGAGTCTGCCTCTACATCTGAACATGTACTATAAAATTATTACTTACTTCCTCTACTCTTTTGATATGCAGGATTATTTGGATTCATTTGATTTGCTCTGTTATTTGCCGCAGCTCTAGAAGCCGAGTTATTCGGATTCTTTTGATTAGCATAATTATCCATCTGCTTCTGAGTGTGATTATTACTTGATACCTTGCTCATTTTCTGTCCTCCTTTTTCAGTATAGACAGTATTTACTGCTTCAAGGTAAATATGAAAAGAATCTGTTTCCGGATGCTTATTCTTATTCTTTAAGTATAGTGATGCTAATTGATCCTTACCATTATGGCTAAAAATATAATCTTCCTTCTTAGATGCATCATATAACAAAGCAATTTCATTAAGTTGATATTCTCTAGATTTCCTATCAACAACCAATCTACAGTACTGACCGTTATTATTTCTTATCAATATGCCTAAATCCAAATTATAGCTTTCTTCCGAATGTTCAAACCTTATAACAGATTTTCTTTCTCTCCCATAGAAAAACAAATCACCTGCAATATCATCAAATGCTTTTCTAACACGCCCTCTTAATCCTTGGAGATTATTTCGAACATCTTGCGGTACTTTTGAAAAACAAATATTATAATCGAGATCAAAATGACCGTCCTCATCAGCAGTTACCAGATTACTCCTTACACTACCCACAGGCATAATAGAGGCTTTCATACCATATTTTTCTTCCATTACATCCACTAATTCCTCAAGAATATCCTCTACCTCGGCTTTGGGACCGGAGAGTCTTTTCTTACCTACGTATGTGTACATACTGTCTCCTTTCTTTCCCAAGCCTCCCATCTAGCTATGCACCGCTAAATCATTACAGAATACTCCCATATACGCAGTTTTGTCAATATCATATTTTAAAAATTCATCTGTGCAGCTAATTTTATTTGGTTAAGTAGCAATTCTTTCACTTTTTCATCTTTTATAGAACTCAATACAGCAATTACACTTCAATAATTCTTCTGTGTGTTCCAAATGACATCCTCTGAGCATCTTCACTATAAAAAATTTTCCCTGCCTATATAAAAATTAGCAGATTATGTGTCCGTAAAAACGGACTCTAAAGATGATTTTTCAGACTTTTTCAGTCCAAAATCTCCTCCATTTTTAACATATTACCACCAGATTTTTATTTTGCGGTCGCCCTAAAAGCGACTTCAATAAATGCAAAAATCGGCATCAAACCCATTCCTAGATTCAACACCGATTCTTCTTGCTATGCTTTCTTGATTTCTTTGTCGCCTATGGCATTAGTGGTTGTTAATAAGACTTATACTTCCAACAATCTTCTTTTTGTCATAAATAAAATAGCCCTCACGTCTCTGCCATTTTTGATTTATATCTCCCATAAAGTACTGTTTTTCACCAATTACCGTCCAAAAAGCTTGTGCTCCTGTCTTCGTAATATATTCATCGAAGACATCCCTACGAATCACGATTTCAGTATGCTCATTTCCCACAAGAGCCAAATCCAAAGCTACTATTTCTTCATCTCTGTAGAAAACTCCATCGACATTTTTCTCATATAGATGCATCTCTTGTATTATTTGCCCCGCCGGAATTGCAAAAGAAGAGGCTTCCTCCTGAGACGCATCATACTCTTCTTCCCACATGAAATTAACTGCAGCCGAAAAGGCTTTCAATCCTGCCTCATCTTCCTCTTCATCGCTTCTTACAAATTCTGAAGCATATCCAGGACTCCAAGCATACTCCCGTGAATACAATGAATAGCAGCTTTGCATTCCGTTAGAACTACTAGCAAAGCCCGCCTCTGCTAAATCCTTCTCTATACATTTTGATTTTTTGTTTGGCAATATATACATTGTAGCAATTGTCCATATATGTTGCTCACCCCTAGGGAAACCCGAAACTGAATATTCATCATTTTCCGGTCGCAATTTATTTTCCTGATAAATGTATAATGATATCCATTCGCTTCCATCTATATCCTTATGAATAAATCGTCCAGGAAAATCTGTGAACATTTTATCTTCTCCACGTACCCATAATTGAGCCTCCTCATCTGATGAATTAATATCACAGAAGCTTTCCTCTCCATACATAGGTAACGACATTTTCGGATTGGTTTCTTTTAAATGTATTTTAATATTCAATGTAGGATCAAAATCTCTTACATATGGGTTCCACGAGCCTTCATAGGCAACTCCTATTTCATCATTCCAATCCCAGCTCTTTACATTGTTCGTATCTGATACTCTCGCCAGAATATTATACATAGCAATCCATTGATATTTTTTTCCAATACGCTCAACACGTTTCACATGATGCCTATCGTATCCACTTCTTTGTTGATCATATTCTGCAAACCACTCTGCATTATATCCCAAATCATTCAATATAAATTGCATAGCGTAATAATAAATGTTTGATATGTCTACATTGACAAAATCCTCCAAAGCTGACTGGAAAACATATCTTCCAAAATCGCCATACAGCCCCACGCCTTTTACCATTAAATCAAACTTCATCGAAAACAGCAGCGGCCAAAGTCCACTGTCACGATATTTATCATCACCATAATCAATTTCCTCAACCACCGGAATCGGTTCTGATTTATATGGAGGTTTCACTTTTTGTAATTGTATAGTTTCCAATTCTTCAGGATATTCTGCCGCATACCTTTCAACTATAAGACGTGCATAATCCCTCAACAAAATATCTGGATAAATCATCTCTTTATCAAAGACTTCTTTATATACCCACTGTGCTAAATTTTTAAATACTGTAAAATCCTCATTCTTTCGCTTCATCACAGCACCAAACACAATACCATATAGACGCTGTAAAATGTACGGATCATTAACATCCTTAAACAATTCCAACAATTTTACACAAACCGAAAAATGATCCTTCAGAACTTCAATAACAGCTTTAGAGACTCTATCTCTAAGATTCCTGTTCGAGGAAGAAAGCATCCAGGTATATGTAATCGTTAATAAAAATGCTTTATTATCAGACATTCCATCCAATGTGTTTCCAGCCTCAATGTAATGAGCAAGGCTAATCATTCGATTATTCTCGTCAAAATCATTGATAACCATAGTCCACAAAAGATCTCTTTTGTTCATTGGATATTGATTTAATAATTTGGTTAGACCAAGTGCATTAAGATCACTTTTTTCTTTTACAGAATTTTCTATAAAAACATCCCATACTCGCCTACGGTCAGCTGGATACTTATTTATCATCTCAAAAAAATTATCATACGTTATATGTGAGCTTCTCCATATAAAAGAAGAATAATAATCATCTATAAGACAATTCTTGTCCCAATTATCTTCCACCTTATCTATTAACTCAACAAGCTCGTCTCCGTATTTCATTGCATATAGCGACGCAACCATGACAAATATAGATTCATTACCATAATTATTTATGTTCCCGGCATCATCAATATCAAGTAACTCTTTTTCACAGAATTTTATGATTTTTTCCTTACTCTGTTCTCTATCAACTATTCTTGCTGCTTTTAAATAATCTTCCAAAAGATTATATCCGATATAATAATGCTCCTCCTGTTCTCGAACAAAAGATGTTAGGACACCTGCTCTTTCTATAGCATTCAAGTAACTGATCTTATTAACAACACCATATAAACTCCAGGAATTTAGACCAAATAATTCCCGCTTTGTAATGGTTCCATTTCCTGCTACATCGAGCATTTCATAAATTAACGGTTTTAACAAACCTACAGTTTCTGATAATCCTGCTCCTTTAGAGCCTTCTTGATCTGCCTGTTTTAAGACCTTATCAATAAGAGTCAACAAGCCTTGTTCTTCTCCGTCATATGTAGAACAAAACCATGTCAAAAACAGCGGATTCGTCATCTCCGAATGCAAATAATACTCAGGCGAAAAAGGTATTCCAAAACTTGATAAAAACTCATAGATTCTAGCTGGAGATTCATCTGCCAAGCCTGTATGTCTAATCATGGCAATTTGACCAGAATCTTTTTTATCAAGTATATCTTGGCTTAATGTCAACTCCTCAAAACCTGTTCTTAAAGAAATAATCAATTTGACATGAACATACTGCTCTAATGTTGCAATAATACGGTTAAGACCATTTTTCCAAGCATCCCTGCTTTTACTTTCATTAATTGCATCTATTAAAATGATAGCATCTTCACCAAGCAGCTCACCCTTTTCATCCATCACCGACACAAGAGATTCAAAATTTTGATCAAAACTTACCCCTTCCAGATTGTTCATTATCTGAGCTTCAATACTTTCATCCGAAATAAAGGTCTGTCCTAAAAGCAATAAGACCGGACGCCCACTGTCTACCATTCTTTTTGCAGCTGTAGCAAGTAACTGAGATTTTCCAGTTCCCATATCACCAGTAATAATTGCACTTTTACACCTAAGCATGGTTTTCTCAGTTTTTGAAAAATCAAGGCATGACACTACTCCCAGTATTCTCTCGATAGAAAACTCTTCATCTCTAAGTTTTTTATATTCCGGGGCTTCGTATGAATGTTTTGACATTTCATCACGAATCTCTATTAATCTGTTTTTTAAATCATCCCAGACTTCACTGCATTCATTTTCAAAACGATCCTTCCAGTCAAGCGCACTCAAAAAAGATCTTACATCAATATCCGCTATAGATTTTGCCCATTTTGTAAGTTGCGTTATTTCATTTTTATATTTACCATTACATCTCCATCTTAAGTCCTTTAATTCGCATATAAGATTCTCTTTCTTAGCATTAACCTCTGCAATACCGGCACTTTCTCTCAAAAAAAGAGAAATATTCCTTTGCGCTTCTGTAGCAACATTGAATAACGAATTGTATCTCCTACCCAAATTTGCAAGACTCAAATCAACATTTTTTTGAAACCACTCATCATCCAGACTATCAAGGCCAAAATAACAAGAAAGAACCGGCGGAAAATTCATAGCTTGATCTAAAATAGTCTGACCGGTAACCAATTCCATCTTGATTCCTTCTAAAGATAATAATTTCGTAATTTCTTTGTATGAGTCACATGTTTCCGTTATATCTTTATTGCAATAGAGATAAATAATATCTAGTTTGCCTGCATAATGTGCAATAGCTTCGTTTACCGATTTTTTAATCTGTGCATACCCAATTGCATTATCAAAATGCTTTGCCTGAAAGCTAATTTTAGTTCTTCCATCTTTGGCTAATACCGGTGCGACCTCTACCCCTGGATGATTATGATCAGAGTGAAGTATCGTTCCCTCCTTGCATAATTCTCTGAGAAAAAGGGAGCGCGACAAATTTTCAAACGCTATTTTTTTATCAGAATGAAGCTGTTCAAAATGACTCCACGTCAATTCATACTGGTTAGTTCCGATCACTACCATCCACCTCCGTATCTCTTCTAACATAGCTAATTTCTATGTCATATCCCAATGCTTCCATAATCTATACAAATGTAGGGTTTATAACGCCGCTTGTTTTCTTTATAACCCTATTCACATAAGATTTTGTAGTTCCAATCCGCTCCGCAACCTATGCCTGCGTCGTTGAATTCTTTATACATTTAACTTTTACATCAATTTCAATGTTGTTTTTTACCATAATAATAACCCTCATAAGATTTCACAAATCAGATAACTAATTATACCTTATGTCTCATGATAGAACAACTACTCCCCTTGCCTTTTATTCCTGAGCATATGCTCGCGCGGACCTGCCACGATACACTTCGAGCCGTCCATGACCGCCAGTTCATCCATTGTCATCAAATCTTTGCCACAATGTCAAGTGATGAATTGGTGTCAAATTATCTATCTTGAAGCTATAAGGGCAATTCAATATAATAAATAGGGATAAGCAATCTATCTGGAAAAAATTTTTATAAAACCAATTTTTATAAAAAATGAAGCCACACTATCTTTTTACAGTGTTCATTCGTTATACATGGTAGAAAGAGAAATGCGCATTGACTTTCAATAACGGGAAAGGAGGATTTCGTGGATATAGATTTTTTGTTGCTACAAAGAATGAAGCGTGGAGACGAAAATGCTTTTGATGTATTTGTTCGCAAATACTATAAGGAAATATTGAACTATTGTAACTATCATTGCCCTGATACATCAACCGCAGAAGATTTAACACAGGAAACTTTTTTGCGCTTCTTCGAGAAATTGTCTGACTACCGTTATATGGGAAAAACCAAAAATTATTTGTATACGATTGCTGGAAATCTTTGCAGGGATTCCTATAAAAAAATCCGAGAAAGTTTGTTAGAGGAACAGTCTTTAGAAATTCAAGATTGTTTACATCCCCCTGAAACAGACGAGCTTCTTAACAGGCTGACGATTAAGGCAGCTCTGGATAGATTACCCGCTGAATTAAGGGAAGTTATTATCTTGTATTACTTTCAGGAACTGAAACTTACAGAAATATCCAGCACCTTACAAATAGGTTTGCCATTAGTAAAATACCGGGTAAAACAGGCAAAAACACATTTAGAAAGACTGCTAAGGGAGGAGTGATTTTGTGAATATTGAAGAACAACTCAAAAGGTATCGGGAAAATCAGAATATTATTCCTGATGAACAGCACATAAAAGAAACCGTAAGAAAATCAATAGAAAGTTATTGCTCCGTTGAGCAGGAAAAGCAACTAACGTATTGGGAATTTTTATGGACAGAGTTACATCTTATACGCAAGCGGTGGTGGCTGCTGCAAATGCTTTTGTTATGGACTGCTGCAACCCTTTTGCCATATCTTTTAGACAATAGGTATGTGATAAGAATGTTAGGTATGATAGGGGTACTCTTTATTGTTCTGATGATACCGGAATTTTGGAAAAACAAATCTTGTGACTGTATGCAGATAGAGGCGACCTGCCTTTATTCATTGCGACAGATATATGCAGCCAGAATCTTTCTATTTGGAATTGTCGATTTATTTATGATAAGCCTGTTTTGTATCACACTTAGAGGAAGTGTCAATCTCGCGCTATCAGAAATTGTCATCCAGTTTTTGTTTCCAGCCGTGGTGACTGCTTGCATTTGCTTTGGTACGTTGTGCAGCAATAGTCGTGTAAATGAGGGAACTTCTATTATTCTCTGCCTGTTATGGAGCGGAATATGGTGGTTCATTATCAATAACGAAACCATTTACGTTCTCATTACACTTCCGGTTTGGTATGCTTTGTTTGGAACTGCTGTTGTTTTTCTGATTGGTGCAATTTATAAAACCATATTTGATTGTAATAAATTTTGGGAGGTGGATTTAAGTGGAACTACAATTAGTTAATCTGACAAAAGAGTTTGGAAATTTTCGAGCAGTAAACAACCTGAATCTTACGATTTCAAATGGTGTGTATGGTCTTTTAGGTGTCAATGGTGCTGGAAAAACCACTTTAATGAAAATGATATGCTCACTGCTGACCCCTACAAGTGGAAAGATATTATGTGACGGGCAGGATATTGGGGGAATGGGCGGCGAGTACCGGAATCTTTTAGGATATTTGCCGCAGGAATTTGGATTTTATCCGGAATTTACGGTAAAGGATTATCTTTTATACATTGCAGCCTTAAAAGGGATTCGCCCGATTGTGGCAAAGAAAAAAGTAAACAAACTACTTGCACAGGTAGGACTTTCCAAAGCTGCTAATAAAAAAATGCGGAAATTATCCGGAGGCATGAAACGTCGGGCTGGCATTGCACAAGCGATACTGAATGACCCTAAAATTTTGATTTTGGATGAACCAACTGCCGGACTTGACCCCGCAGAAAGAATACGTTTTCGCAATCTAATCAGTGAACTGTCAGAAAACCGTATTGTTATATTATCTACTCACATTGTTTCGGATGTGGAGTATATTGCAAAGGATATTTGGCTTATGAAAGACGGTAAGATTTTGCAGCAAGGGAATTTAGATGAAATCGTATCTTCCATGCCGCAAAAAGTATGGGCTTGTCAGACTTCCCATGAAAAAGCAGCAAAGTTGATGAAACAATATAAAGTATCTAATATGAAATCAGAAAATGGTACTGTTGAATTACGAATTATTTCTGCCAGGCAGCCGCTTGAACATGCAAGACTTGTGCGCCCTAATTTAGAAGACGTCTTTTTGTATTATTTTGGAGAAAAGGGTGGTGACATGGAATGATTCGATTTGAAATAAAAAAGATATTTTCAAAAACTGCAAATAAAATCGGTCTGATCGTATTGCTGGCAGCCATCGCTGTTACTTGCTATTTTGCAATATCTTCCATGGCCTATGTGGATGAGGAGGGGGATACACACACAGGAATTGCGGCAGCAAGGTACTTGCGTGATACAAAAGCGGAATGGGAAGGCCTGATCACAGAAGATGTGCTTCGAGAGGTCATTCGGCAAAATCGGCTAATCAACGAAACCTATCCTGACAGCCCGACAGATATTAAAACCAGCAACATTGGCTATTCCAAAAAACAGGGATTTTCTGATATTAGGGATTTAATTAACTCTGGATTTTCCGAGTTCCGAGAACATAATTACTATCGGGCAGACAGCTTATCAGAGGATGAGGTTGGAAAGCTTTATGATAACCGCATCTTAAATCTGGAGAAATGGCTTAATTCTGATGAAGCAAAAGACCAATTCAGTGAAAAGGAAAAAGCATTTCTGGTTAGTCAATATCAAAAACTGGAGACTCCTTTTTATTATGAATATGCAGGCGGTTTTACTGCTGCTTTGGACTATGCACCCACAATCATTATGCTGACCGTTTTGATTATGAGTTTCTTTGTAGCAGGTATCTTTTCAAACGAATTTGGGTGGAAAGCGGATTCTGTTTTCTTTTCCGCAAGGTATGGCAGAAATAGGGGGACTTTTTCTAAAATAGCGGCTGGGTTGATTGTTATTACCGGAGTTTACTGGTTGGTAATTCTGATATATTCCGCAGTAGTATTTAGTGTTGCAGGTATTGGCGGTGCAAATTGTGTTATTCAGACAAGCTGGGCTTTCTGGAAAAGTTTTTACAATATTACCTATTTGCAGGCATACCTCTTAACCGTGATTGGTGGATATGTGGGAGCATTATTCATTTTAGCTGTTTCCATGCTGGTATCTGCCAAGACACATACAACTGTTTTAGCTGTTACAATTCCATTTGTACTGTTATTCATTCAATCCTTTTTGGGTGGATTTTCAGTATTATCAGATGTATTAGGACTTTTGCCAGACCAGCTCTTGCAGATAAATATGGCAATTAAAACCTTTACTCTTTATGAAATTGGTGGGAAAGTGATAGGATCAGTTCCGATTATTTTAACAATTTATTCCGTTCTATTCCTTATTATTTTACCTGTTCTGTATCAGGTATATCGAAAAACAGAAATAAAGTAAAAAGCGAGTGAAAAGCTAACTTGAAACTCTAAGCAATTTATGAGGTATTGATAAGGAAAAGAAAATCAAACAAATATAATAAGCCCGTCTGAAAGATAATCTTATACCTTTCAGACGGGCTGCTTTGTTATGGTTTTGCGGTGCTTATTCCGGTATCTCACCCACAAAGTTGTAGATGATTTTCACTTCCTGCTGTTTCTGTCCATCCACTTTCTTCATTTCGCCGACTACAATCCGGCTGATCAGACGGTGCAGCATGGCTTCGTCCAGTTCCTGAATGGCAGCATACTGGCGGCTTTCATCTGCTCGGTGATTACCTCCAGCCGGTTCTGTGCCTGTTCGTTTAAGTCTGCAAGGTACGTCCAGAACCTGCCGGACAAAAGCAGGTCATTGTACAAGACCGGACGCCATTCTTTCAGATAATCCCGGTGCATCCGTCCCCAGCGTCCGATAGGACGGGATTCCTCCGGCAGCCGCAGGTCAGGGATATAGTAGTCACCGACCAGTATATAGTCAATGCCGTTCTCGGTGATTCGTTTCGGTAAATGTTCCATAATCGACCTCCTGTATTCATTTTTCAGAATCCAGTTGATCGTGTCCCTGTTCGTGATAGATTCAAGGCAACTGAACTCTTCACGAAGTATTATGGCATATCCTTGCTCTATAAAAATATTCCTGTCCATTTAGTTGAAATTGACCATCATAATTCTGCATCCTCAAATTCTCCTTTATTATTAAAATCTTTGTTCTATATGTAATTAAGCCCCATCAGACAGATTTCTCTATCCAATGGGGCTTCTATGTCATATTTTTGCAATTTTACAAATTTCCACCAATAAGGTACATCACGTTTTTAGTACAGCTTCGCGCCTGCCGGAATATGGTTGTCCACCATGAGCAGGTTCAGCTTCTCTTCGCCGTTCTCCTCGCATACTGCGGACAGCAGCATACCACAGGACTCAATGCCCATCATGGCTCTGGGGGGCAGGTTGGTGATGGCGATCAGTGTCTTTCCAACCAGTTCTTCCGGCTCATAGTAAGCGTGGATACCGGAGAGGATGGTGCGGTCGGTGCCGGTGCCGTCATCCAGAGTGAACTGTAACAGCTTCTTGGACTTGGGTACTGCCACGCACTCTTTTACCTTAACAGCTCTGAAATCGGACTTGCTGAAAGTCTCGAAGTCTACGGCTTCCTCGAACAGGGGCTCAATCTTCACGTTGGAGAAATCGATCTTGCTGTTCGGAGTGAAGAATCCGTTGTTATCACCGACGGTCTGAGCACCTTCTGCCTTGCCGTCAGCTTTCTTCGAAGTGCTACTGTCTAAGCTCTTCATCGTCGGGAAGAGCAGAACATCACGGATCGCAGGGGAGTTGGTCAGCAGCATTACCAGACGGTCGATACCGTAACCGATACCGCCGGTAGGAGGCATACCGATCTCCAGTGCGTTCATGAAATCTTCATCGGTCGTATTGGCTTCCTCATCGCCTGCTGCCAGGGCAGCTTCCTGCGCCTTGAAACGCTCTCTCTGGTCGATGGGGTCATTTAATTCGGAATAAGCGTTACACATCTCACGTCCGTAGATGAACAGCTCGAAACGCTCTACATAATCAGGCTTGTCCGGCTTTCTCTTGGTCAGAGGAGAGATCTCTACCGGATGATCCATGATGAATACGGGCTGGATCAGATGCTCTTCTACGAACTCCTCGAAGAACAGGTTCAGGATATCGCCCTTGGCATGACGCTCTTCGTACACCCTTCTCGTCTGCCAGCTTCTTCGCAGCAGCGGTATCGGGAATCTGGTCGAAATCAACGCCTGCGTATTTCTTGACAGCATCTACCATGGTCAGTCTCTCGAAAGGCTTGCCCAGGTCGATGGTCTCTTCTGCATAAGGGATCACGGTGGTACCGCATACTTCCTGTGCCACATAGCGGAACATGTTCTCAGTCAGATCCATCATTCCGTAATAGTCGGTGTATGCCTGGTACAGCTCCATCAGTGTGAATTCCGGATTGTGTCTGGTGTCCAGACCTTCGTTACGGAATACACGGCCGATCTCGAAGACACGCTCCATGCCGCCGACGATCAGTCTCTTCAGGTACAGCTCCAGGGAGATACGCAGCTTCACGTCCTCATCCAGCGCATTGTAGTGGGTCTCGAAAGGTCTTGCTGCCGCACCGCCGGCATTGGATACCAGCATGGGGGTCTCTACCTCCAGGAAGCCCTGTCCGTCCAGATAACGGCGGATGGCACTGATAATTCTGGAACGCTTTACGAAAGTATCCTTAACGTCCTGATTCATGATCAGGTCGGTATAACGCTGACGATAACGGATATCGGTATTGGTCAGGCCGTGGAACTTCTCAGGCAGGATCTGTAAGCTCTTGGACAGCAGTGTTACCTTTGCCGCATGTATGGAGGTCTCGCCGGTCTTGGTCTTGAAGACTTCACCCTCGATACCTACGATATCGCCCACATCGTACTTCTTGAAATCCGCATAGGACTCTTCACCGATGCTGTCTCTAGCCACATATACCTGGATATTGCCGGGCAGATCCTGTACATTACAGAAGGATGCCTTACCCATGACACGTTTGGACATTACACGTCCGGCGATACGGACGGTCTTGCCTTCCAGTTCTTCGAAATTGTTCTTGATATCGGTGCTGTGATGGGTCACATCATATTTGGTGATCTGAAAAGGATCCTTGCCTGCCTGCTGCAGGTTCGCCAGCTTCTCACGCTTTACCTTCAACAGCTGGTGAATGTCCTGTTCCTGTACCTTTGTGTTCTGTGTATCTGCCACTTTTTTCCACTCCTTACTCTATCTTACTTAGTCAACATTACTTCTCTGGATCTCCAGAATCTTATATGCGAATACACCTGCGGGTGTCTCTACTTCTACGGTATCGCCGACCTTATGACCAATCAGTGCCTTACCTACGGGGCTTTCGTTGGAAATCTTACCCTTTAAGCTGTTGGCCTCGGTGGAACCTACGATCTTGTACTCCAGTTCTTCACTATACTCCACATCCAGAATCTTAACGATACATCCGATGTTGATCTTGTCCAGATCTACCTCATCCTCTACAACGACTTCTGCGTTCTTCAGGATCTTCTCCAGTTCTTCGATACGGGCTTCGATGTCTCTCTGCTCATCCTTCGCTGCATCGTACTCAGCATTCTCGGACAGGTCTCCCTGCTCTCTTGCTTCCTTGATCTTCTGGGCTACTTCCTGACGCTTTACCACCTTCAGATCGTGTAACTCTTCCTCATATTTTCTGAGGCCTTCGTAGGTCAAAATGTTTTTCTTTTCCTGCATGATACCGCACCTTCCTGTTTTCTATATTTTGTACTGCCGACACTCCCGGCAACTATACTAGCCTAATCAACCGAGTTATTATACCCATTTTTGCTGATGGTGTCAAGGTATTCCCGGGCTTTTCGAGGGTCTTTCCACTCTTTTTTCATGGAAAAATAACGGATCTGCGGACATCCGGACGTGACACGGCGTTCCTTTTCCTCCGATGCCGGAAAATCCAGCCAGATGCTGCCCGCTGCCAGCCCGCCGCCGTAGACCTTTTCATTGTCGCAAAAATCCAGTACCACGCAGGGTTTCGTCCCCTGCAACCGTACTCGTCCGTAGTCCGCAGTTTCCGCAAGCAGCCGGATCTCCGGGATCAGACCGTACTCATCCTCCAGTTCCCCGGTCAGCCACTCTTCCTCCTCCCGGTATTCTCTTTCCGTAAGATACCATTTCATGCTCTGCAATCTGGCAGCATAGCGGAGCACGACATAAGGCAGATACGGATTTCTCCCCAACAGGACCAGATCCGGCCACGCCGGATAGCCGCCCGGTCTCTCCCCGTAGCGCAGCAGATGTTCGATCCACTCCTGTTGCAGATAATCCCGGAATTCCCTTCCGAAATAAAAAGAAAGAGGCTCACGGCACACCACATAGGTGTGATCCGGATCCTCTGTCAGTTCCTGTAATTGTTCCCGGAGCTTTAGCTCCGCCTGTTCTTTATCCATGCCTTCCGTTCTGGCTACCGACACTCTGACCAGATGATAGTCCGGGAAAAAATATTCCGTCCGGCTCACAGTCACCACAGGATGCCGGTCTTCTCCCTTTTTCCACAGGAAGGGCAAAAATTTCTTCAGTTTTCCCCGGCGCAGTTCCGCTTTTTCCTCCGGCGGTGTCCCGCACATCGCTGTCCGTCGCGCCGGATAGAGATACAAAATAGTGTCCATGCTTCATTGTATGCAGTCATCCCAATTATATGCACCACACCGCGCACAACATCATATCATGCAAGGTCTGCCTCATAATGCATTGCTGTATCCAAAATCCGCACTACACTTCGTCCGGAAAGATTTCCTGCACTCCCCGGATCAGTTCGTCCATTTTCTCCATGGTATTGATGGTCTGGCGGAAATGAGCGGAATGGGGCATTCCCACCGTATACCAGGACAGGTGCTTGCGCATCTCCCGGACACCGGTGTATTCTCCCTTGTATTCCAGCTGCAATGCCGCATGGCGCAGGATCATTTCCCGCTTCTCCCGGTTCGTGGGTCTTGCCGGGATCGTGCCGTTCGCAAGATACGACACTACCTCCCGGAAAATCCAGGGATTGCCCTCTGCCGCCCGGCCGATCATGACACCATCGCAGCCGGTCTGTTCCAGAATGGCTTTTGCTTTTTCCGGACTGTCCACATCCCCGTTGCCGATCACTGGAATCTTCACTGCATCCTTCACCTGTGCGATAATATCCCAGTCTGCCTGTCCGCTGTAGTACTGGGCTCTAGTCCGTCCGTGCACCGCCACTGCCGCCACACCGCAGGCTTCCGCGATCTTCGCGATCTCCACGGCATTGACATGGTCATCATCAAAGCCCTTGCGGATCTTTACCGTCACCGGTTTGTTGATGGCCTTTACCAGTGCGGTCAGAATCTGCTCCACCAGCTTCGGATCCTTCATCAGTGCCGAACCTTCCCCATTGTTCACGACCTTCGGCACCGGGCAGCCCATATTCAGATCCAGTATGGAAAAAGGACGTTCCTCGATCCGTTTTGCCATCTCCGCAAGGATCTGGGGATCTGAGCCGAACAGCTGCAGGGAAGCCGGCACTTCCTCGGGATGGATTTCCATGAGACTGTCCGTATTTTTATTGTTATAATATATGGCTTTGGCACTGACCATTTCCATGCACACCAGCGCCGCTCCCATCTCCCTGCAAAGCAGGCGGAACGGCAGGTCGGATACTCCCGCCATGGGTGCCAGGATCACCGGGTTGTCCAGGGTCACATTACCAATCTGTAATTTTTTCATGCTGTCCTTCCTATTTCTTTTTGTTTCTGTTTCCTTTCCCTACTACTCGCAATACCGCCTGCGATCCTCCCGATGCCACCCGCCAGCAGACGGCCGTAATACTCCATACTGCATGCCGCGCTGGGAAGGATCATGACGATATAGGGATACACATAACGGCTCTTGGCCTCCCAGAGGATCGTAATGAAAAAGCCGCCCAGAAAAATAATCCCCGGAAGTACCTGTACACCTTTCAGTTTTCCCAGCAGGATCCTCAAATAATACCCGAAAACCGCCAGATATACCATTCCCTGAAAACGGTTCAGGAATGCCAGTGCTCTTTCATTGGCCTGTCCGGTATAGAAGTCTTCCACCCAGCCTTGCGGCCGGTACTGGTATCTGGTCTGGTTAAAGCTGCAATAAGTAGGCTCGATCCACTGGATCAGCAGTTTCTCCTTGAGAAACTTAACGGCTGCCACGGGATCCTCCTGCCATTTTGCCAGACACTGCCTGATATCTCCTTTGGCCACTTCTGCTGCCTCTATGCTGTCATACCCGGCCTGCAGATAAGTGTCCAGATTATAGTCATTGTAGGTTCCCGGCCCCTTCAGGGCGTCGGGATTCTCCTGCATTCCCATGGCAATCCACAGCACATACGGAGCACCGGAACCATATTCCCGGTCAAGCTGTCCTTCCGCCATGTGACAGAGAGTCGTTTTCCCCAGCAGCATGACTGCCAGCACCACGCAGAGCGCCGGCAGTCCCTGCCATTTTTTACTGCGAAGCAGCACCAGGATCTGCATGATGACCATGGCGATCCATACCACCAGCAATACATTTCTGGTCGCATACGCCAGTCCCATGAACAACGCGATGGCACCCCACAGCAGTCCCTTCTGCCACACCTTTCCCTCCGGCCGGTTGGCCATCAGGTAACACCAGATGGCACACAGGACGCTGCAGGTTCCGATACTCTCACCATAGATAAACAAAGCATAGCAATACACCGGCAGGAACAAAAGCTCCGCCACAAGATACAGCAGTTCCGCTGCCCGGCTTCCCGACAGTTCCCGCACGATCCTAAATCCCACATACAGCGTGATGCCTCCGCAGACCGCCTGTACCTGTTGGATCACGAGCCGTTCCGTGGAGCCTGCCACACGGAAGATTAAGGCGAAGATCTCCGCCAGTCCCAGCTGGAACGGATAGATATCATAGTAATCCTGTGCCAGCACCCATTCCGCATCACCGTCCGCCAGTGCCATAGCTGCTCTTTGCACATAATACTGGTCCGCAATGCTCTCCGCTCCGGCGGCCCTCGCAAGCCTTATCCCCAGAATCACTGCTGTCACAGCTCCCAGAACTGCCAGCAGATGCAGTGCCCACGCCGGGATCTTTTTCATCACTCCGGACAGAGCCCCGCATACCGCCACCAGCACTACGCCGACAAGAGCATTCCAGAGGATACTGTCTTTTTCATCCAGATAATATTCCGGTTCCACCAGCCTCTTCGTATATTTCCAGGAATAAAACAGCAGGAACAGCATTACTGCTGTTCCGATGGCTGCCATAATCTTTGTTGCTGCTTTTTCCAGCTTTATCATGTCATTCCCCTATCAACGTCTGTTCTTGTCGTAGATGATCCGCAGTCCATCCAGTGTCAGAGAACTGTCATAGATATCAATGCTGTCGGTCTCGTCCGCAATAGCACGGCCTAAGCCTCCGGTGGCCACGACCTTCAGCTCCGCAAGCCCGCTCTCTTCCTTTACCTTACGGATAATGTATTCCGTCTGGCCGATCTGACCGTACATGAGTCCTGCCTGCATACTGGTAATGGTCTCCTGTGCCAGGATGGTCTTCGGCTTACGGATCTCAATATTCGGCAGCTTCGCCGTCTCTTTCCACAGAGCCTCCGAACTGATCCGGATACCGGGAGCAGTGATTCCTGCAGTAAAACGTCCGTCCTCCGTGATCAGATCATAGGTGGTCGCCGTACCGAAATCCAGTACCAGCACCGGTCCGCCGTATTTCACATAAGCTGCCACCGCATCCACGATACGGTCCGCACCGATGGCCCGGGGATCCTCGGTAGCGACCTTGATGCCGCTCTTCACACCGGGGCCCACGATCAGTGGTTTTGTCTTGAGATAACGGATGATGGAACTGGTCAGGGAATGCATCACATCCGGCACTACGCTGGCAATGATGACTCCCTCAATGTCCGTCACTTCGATACCGTTATTTTTTAGCAGCTGGGTGATCATGATCCCGTATTCATCTGAGGTTCTGGGGGTCTTCGTCATGATCCGGAAGGTGGCTTCCAGCTTTTTCCCCTGAAAGACACCCATGGTCATATTCGTGTTGCCTACATCAATGACAAAAATCATTCATCGTCCTCCTCATCCAGCAATGCGGATACATCTTCTTTTTTGATAAACACACGGTAATACAGACTCAGGGACTCGAAAAGCTCCTGTCTGTTCCTACGGATCTCAGAGATCAACAGTCCGGAAGAGATCTCATCATAATAGATGTCATCATCATCCGCATTGGTCTCCATGACCACATTTCCATCCTCCTCAAAGGCAATGGTAAAGACACCTCCCACTTCCTCGGTGAAGAGCACGCAGATCACATGCAGCTCCTGCTTGATGGAATCCGGAATCATCTTAAATTGTTCTTCGTTAAAATAATATTTCTTCTCATAGGCGTTGGCGCCGCAGAGTACGATCTTGTTCTCGTCCATACTTCTATATCCTGTTCTGTCTCAATTCTGTCACGGACTATCTGTTCCGGTCTTTTTATTCCGGTCTTTCCATCCGGCTGTCCGTCCTGCCTTCTGCCATCCCGGAAAATGCTGTACCTGCCTACACGTACCCATAAATGCCACGGACCGATACTTCTCCGGCATAGACTTCCTCCACGGTACCGTCCTGACGCTCCACCAGAAGCTCTCCCTGGTCGTTGATACCTCTGGCAATGCCGCGGTATTCACCCTTGGGATCCAATACGCAGACTTCCCTGTCCTGATTTACCAGAAGTTCCGCATAGGATGCCCGCAGGCCTTTCAGATCATGGGTCCGTAAAAAGATCTCGTAATCTTCCTCGAAGGCTTCCATAATATCCGCAATCAGCTGACTGCGGGAAATGCGGAAGCCGCATTGTTCATCAATGGCTGCCGCCCGGTCCCGGATCTCCTCGGGAAATTCCTGCTTACGCACATTGATGCCCACACCGATGACGATGTGCTGGATGTACCCCTGCTCCATGCTCATCTCCGTGAGAATGCCGCAGACTTTTTTCCCGTCCACTACAATATCGTTGGGCCACTTGATGCCGACCTTGGCTGCTGCCTCTTCGCTGTCGCGGCGCAGTGTCTGCCGGATGCCTTTCGCCACCGCCAGTGCCATGACTAACGTCAGCATCGGTGCACAGTCCGATGAAAAATCCGGTTTTAACATCAGGGTGTAATAAATATTTATCCCTGCGGGGCTCTCCCAGCCCCGGCCTCTTCTGCCGCGTCCGGCGCTCTGCATATCCGACACCACCAACAGGCCGCTCTCCGCGCCCTGTTCCGCTTCCAGTTTGGCACGGATATTGGTGGAATCGATACTGTCAAAAAACTGTAAAGGATGTGCCACCCATTTCGTCTTTAATCTGCTCTGGATATCCGCCTGGTTGTAGACTTCCTCCGTCTGATCCAGCAGACGGTAGCCGCGGTTCTGTACCGCTTCAATGACATAGCCTTCTTTTTTCAGTTGTCCGATGGCTTTCCATACCGCAGTTCTCGATACACCGAACTGCTCGCAGAGCTCCTGCCCGGAGACATAGGCCTCGCTTTCCGGTGCTCCTGCTGCCACCCGATCCTTCTTTTCCCGAAGAAGCTCTAAAATCTTTGCTTTCATACTCATAAAGTCGCCGCCATCACTGCCTTGATCGTATGCATACGATTCTCAGCCTCTTCAAACACCAGAGACTGGCCGGATTCAAATACTTCATCGGTCACTTCCATCTCGGTGATGCCGAAACGCTCACCCATCTGGGCACCGATCTTGGTCTTCAGATCATGGAATGCAGGAAGACAGTGCATGAAAATGGCCTGCTCGCCGGCATTGTCCATGACTGCTTTATTCACCTGATAAGGAGACAGCTCTTTAATACGCTCGGTCCATACTTCGTCGGGCTCGCCCATGGATACCCACACGTCAGTGTAGATCACGTCCACATCCTTCGTGCCCGCCTTCACATCCTCGGTCAGGGTAATACTGCCGCCGGTCTGTGCCGCAATGGCCTCACACTCCGCTACCAGCTCCTTCGCCGGGAAATATTTTGCGGTGGTACATGCGGTAAAGTGCATGCCCATCTTCGCGCAGGCTACCATCAGAGAGTTACCCATGTTGTAACGGGCGTCTCCCATGTAAGTCATACGGATTCCCTTCAGATGTCCGAAATGTTCACGGATGGTCAGAAGGTCTGCCAGCATCTGGGTGGGATGGAATTCGTTGGTCAGGCCGTTCCATACGGGCACCTTGGAATATTTTGCCAGTTCCTCCACAATATCCTGTCCGAAGCCACGATATTCGATACCCTCGAACATGCCTGCCAGTACTCTGGCAGTATCGGCAATGCTTTCCTTTTTGCCGATCTGGGATCCGGTGGGATCCAGATAAGTCGTTCCCATTCCCAGATCATGGGCTGCCACTTCAAAAGCACATCTGGTACGGGTACTGGTCTTCTCAAAGATCAGCGCTACATTCTTGCCTCGGAGAGTATCTACGGGGATTCCTTTTTTCTTCTTATCCTTCAGGTCTGCCGCCAGATCCAGCAGATATTCGATCTCTTCCGGTGTAAAGTCCAGTAATTTCAAAAAATCGCGTCCCTTTAAATCCATAATACTCCTCTTTTCCGAAGCTTTCCGGCCTTGCGCCCGCAGCCTCTGTTTTCTGATTTTGTCCATTGATATCCCTGTTACGAACGTTGCCTGTAACAAGCTATATGTAACCAATATACTTCATTATTCTGTGTTTTTCAACCCCTCGCGTTTATCCCCCGTCATTGTTTTTTGTGAATCCGACATAAAAAAGCCACCCTCCGTATTTCCCGGAAAGTGGCTTTGGTTTATCGTTTTTTAGTTTACTTATTCTGCCTTTTTGCCTGCGGCTGCCTTGAAGGTCTCTGCCACGCTGGCAATGCCCTGCAGCTCTGCGGGCAGCAGGATGGTGGTGGCCTGTCCGTCAGCTACCTTTTCAAAAGCTTCCAGGCTCTTTAACTTCAGGACTGCGGCATCTGCGCCTGCTTCCTTCAGCATCTTGATACCGTCGGCATTTGCCTGCTGTACCTTGAGGATGGCTTCGGCTTCACCTTCTGCCTCGCGGATCATCTTCTCCTTCTCAGCTTCCGCACGAAGGATGGCTGCCTGCTTATCTGCCTCTGCGCGAAGGATGGCGGATTCCTTGGCACCTTCTGCCTCCAGGATCTTAGCCTTCTTCTCACCTTCTGCACGGGTAACGGCTTCACGTCTCTCACGCTCTGCCTTCATCTGCTTCTCCATGGCATTCTGGATCTCTGCGGGAGGGATGATGTTCTTCAGCTCCACACGGTTGACCTTGATACCCCAGGGATCGGTGGCGATATCCAGTGCCGCACGCATCTTGGTGTTGATGGTCTCACGGGAAGTCAGGGTCTGGTCCAGTTCCAGGTCACCGATGATATTACGCAGGGTGGTGGCGGTCAGATTCTCAATAGCCATCATGGGATTCTCTACACCGTAGGTGAACAGCTTGGGATCTGTGATCTGGTAAAAGACTACGGTATCGATCCGCATGGTTACGTTATCCTTGGTGATTACGGGCTGGGGTGGGAAATCCGCTACCTGCTCTTTTAAATTGACTTTTCTGGCTACCTTATCGATGAACGGGATCTTCAGATTGAATCCTACATTCCAGGTGGACTGATAAGCACCCAGACGTTCGATCACGTAGGCCTGTGCCTGAGGCACGATCTTGATACAGGATACACAGATCCATAATACTAAAACGACAATAATGATTAATGCTACCATTTTTCCTCCTTCTGCGTACATTCGTGTACGCTGCGTACCTCTGTACGCGCTTTTCCCTCATGTATCCGTGTTACACGATTCTTAATTCTGTGACTCCGGTACTTCCCCGGTGACCTTCGTCATCTGCGGATCCACCTTGACGATCAGCTTGACACCACTGACTGCCATGATGTCTACCACCGTTCCGGGCTGTAGATTCAGTCCGTCTTTTTCGGTTCTGGCGCTCCACTCCTGGCCGCCCACCGTTACCTGTCCGATGCCCTGCAGATTGTCGATCTCACTGGTCACGATTGCCTGTCTGCCGATCATACTTTCCACATTCGTCCTTACGCGGTCTTTGTTGAAATATCTGACTGCGACAGGTCTGGTGAAAAATAACAGCAGCAGAGACACTGCAAAAAATAACAGGATCTGCAACCAGATCGGTGCCTGCAATGCGGCGGCAATCACTGCCACAACGGCGCCTCCGGCGAACCAGATGCTCGTCAGTCCCAGAGTGGCGACCTCCACACCGATCGATACGATCAATACCACAAGCCACAAGGTTACCATTTCACTCATGTGATCACTCCTTTGGTTTTGTAGTTGTATCCAGTGTACTACAAATATTCTTCTGTGACAACAGCTATTGGTGCACGATACGGGATTCTATTGTGCTCTTCTCATTCCTCATTTCATCCGGCGGATCGGCTCCTGCCTGTACGTTAAAAGACGGTACCCCTGTTCCGGGATACCGTCTCTGTTGTATGCGCTGTTCTTTTGTGTGCCACTTAGTAGAAGACGTGGTTACCGATGACCAGTCCGTCACGGCCGTTGTTACGTCTGAAGTGGGTCATGTCTCCTACATTGGAGACACCGGAGATGGCTTCCTGGGCTGCCTGAACACAGCTTGCGGAGATCCTGCCGGATTCGTATACGGTATTTACCTTACCGTTCAGTGCTGGAGTAAACTGTCCGGAGGCGTAGATAACACCGTGGATACTATTGGGATATGCTCCGCTTCTTACACGGTTCATAACTACGGACGCTACCGCCAGCTGGCCTTCGTAGCTTTCACAGCCTGCTTCACACTGTACCAGTGCGGCCAGCAGCTGCGTGGTATCCGCATCGGTGGTATATTCGCCGTAGTTGACGTGACGCTTTGCTTCACGCTCTGCGGCTTCTCTTGCCTTGATCTCCTCCAGTGTCTCACCGGAGTCGATCTGGAAATCTACAGTTACATATTCCGCAGCCACATAACCGTCTGCGCCTTCGTAGTCAATACAGACCCATTCCGGGTTGCTGTTGTCTACTACATCTGCGATGTCTCCCTTGGGAAGAAGTCCCAGGACACCGGCTTCCTGATCCGCTTCCGTTCTCACACGGAGGGTCTCCGTATTGATCTGTGCGATCATCCTGCCTACATCGTTGGCCAGTGCTCTGGCGTCATCTCCGAACAGGAGATATTCGTCCTTTGCCCAGCCGATCAGAGTGCCGGACTGGATCTTGGTCCAGCCGTCCTTACGCTCCAGGATGGTACCCCCACAGTCCTTGTAGAGTTTACCGACCTTGGATGCTTCCTCGCTGGCATCGCTTCTTACATTCACGGCATCCCTTACGTTCGCCATGACCAGACCGGAACTGATCTCTTCCTCTGCCGGTAAGGTCAGGTTCAGTTCCTTCACCGTAGCGTTGATCACCTCAGTGCTGTTCCTGGAACCGGGATCCAGGATGGATGCGATACCACCGTTCAGATCATTTACATAATTTTTTGTATTGCCCGCCTGTGCGGTCATGCTCATCTGCATGCTCAGGAAGAGAGAACAGAGCAGTCCTACGCATACAACCAGCATTCTTCTGCTTTTTGTCATCTTGATACACGCCTTTCCCACAGGAAGATTCCCCGATGGGTGTGATACCTGTGGATCTCACCAGTGAATAGTATATGCTGAAATTATTAAGATTTTCACCGGTTTGTTACAAAAATATTAAATTTGTTACGCGAGATATCATAACAGATGACAAAATTTTTGTCAAGTTTTGGGACTTTGGGCGCTATTTAGCCATGCCAGCTCGGCTTGCGCCATTCGCAAAATCATGTTAACATGATTTTTGCTCTCGACTCTGTTCATGGTCGAACTGTCACTACATGCTTTTGGACTTCTCAATGCAGGCATCCATGGCATCCATGACAGCGGCGCGCATGCCTTTTTCCTCCAGTACCTTGACTGCCTGGATCGTGGTTCCACCGGGGGAGCACACCATGTCCTTCAGTTCTCCGGGATGTCTGCCGGTCTCCAGCACCATCCGCGCACTGCCCAAAAGCATCTGGGCAGCGTACTCCTGCGCCTTGGCGCGGGGCAGACCTGCGGCGACACCGCCGTCGGCCAGTGCCTCGATGAACTGGTACGCCCAGGCCGGTCCGCAGCCGGACACCGCGCTTGCGGCGTCGATCAGGCTCTCCGGCACGGCGTCCAGACGGCCTGCAGGGGCCATGGCGGTGAGCCACTCGGCCATTTTTTCCGGCTCCACATCGTCAGAGCAGTACTGGATCATGCCGTCGCCCAGCGCCACGGGGGTGTTGGGCATCATACGGATGATGGGATAGCCGCTGCCCGCCATCTGGCGGATCTGCTGCATCGACAGGCCCGCCGCCATCGTGACCAGCACAAAGGGGCGGCTCTCGGCGCGGGCCTCCAGCGTTGGGGTCAGCTCGTCGAGCATATCGGCCATCATCTGGGGCTTTACGCCCAGAAATATGAAGTCGCAGATGCCGGCGACCTCCTCATTCGTGCCGCAGGCGCAGCCGAGCTCGTCCGCCAGCGCCTG
>ERZ791724.669-NODE-669-length-24861-cov-17.102475_pt1 | contig 24861 bp, 20 predicted proteins | sample MGYA00510044_ERZ791724 | MGnify/ENA primary metagenome ERZ791724 (study PRJEB30046, sample SAMN00715140) | human gut metagenome | study: EMG produced TPA metagenomics assembly of the A metagenome-wide association study of gut microbiota in type 2... | reverse complement strand
TTTTGTCGCTTTGCAAGCAAAATCCCACTAAACCCTATAGGTTGCGGATTTGAGGGTTATGGTAAAAACGATGCTCGAGAATTGATTGGGAAAGGAACGGATAATGAGCGACTTCTAATTCATGAGGGATTACCTGTTATCAATGAAATAGGTAAATGTCTCCTTTCTTTTAAGGAAGCTGTAGTGAATACTCCGATTGATACAAATGATTATTCATTTTTGAATAAGTTTCGTGTAGGAGGTGACAATCTTAATCATAAGCGTAATAGCTTGATAGCAGATATTGAAGAGGTTTATCAAGCTAACAAGGAACATGCGACCATTGATACTTATGCAAAGAAGTTGTATCTGACTAGGAGAACCAACGAGCCCAAACAAAGAATGTCCTTACTATGTGAACAAGCGTTCATGTCGGTCTGTTTTTTGTTTATGTAAATCAGGAAATAAAAAAGCGGAGCGTGATTTCACAACCACACTCCGCGCAAACTTAAACAACCAATAAAAGAAATAGATTGATCGTTCAATTGTTATATCTGATGAAGAGTAGCTCTTGTTAGAGCTTTGTGTTTCTTATCTGTCAGAAATATGTCTTATGTTGGAAGACATTGCTGATTAGCGGATGAACAGGAGTTCACGATACTTAGGCAATGTCCAGAGTTCATCGGCTACTGTCAACTCCAACTTATCAATCTGATAACGGATTTCCTCCATCTTTGGAGCTACCGTGTCATGATAAGCAATTGCCTTATCGTGCTCATTCTCAATCTTGTTGGCTACCTTGCGGGCATTTACCAACTCCTCAACACCTGTCTCGATAATCTGAGTGCGCTCGGCAATCTTCTTAATAATCTTGATGTTGCGGGCAGTCAACTTCTTGCCTTCCTCGTCACCGAAGATATCAATCATGTTCTCTACATTCTTGGCCAACTGACTCTGATAGTGAGTAGCCACAGGAATGATATGGTTCATGCTCAAGTCGCCCATTACACGAGCCTCAATCTGAATCTTCTTGGTGTAGGTCTCCCATTTCACCTCGTTACGAGCTTCCAACTCGTTCTTCTTCATGACACCCATATCCTCGAACATCTTGATAGATGCAGGGTCGAGATAACGCTCGAAAATCTTTGGACAGCTCTTCTCGCAGTCCAGACCACGCTTGGCAGCTTCCTCTACCCACTCATCTGAGTAACCATTGCCGTCGAAACGGATAGGCTTGCAGGTCTTCAAATCCTGACGAACGATATCAATGATGGCAGATGTCTTGTCCTCACCCTTGGCAATCAACTCATCTACACGCTTCTTGAAGTCGGTCAAAGCCTCGGCTACGGCTGTGTTCAATACGATCATCGCTGATGCACAGTTGGCCTCAGAACCTACGGCACGGAACTCGAAACGGTTACCGGTGAAGGCGAATGGTGATGTACGGTTACGGTCGGTGTTATCAATCATCAACTCTGGAATCTCAGGGATATCCAGCTTCATGCCCTGCTTGCCAGCTACGGTGAAGAGATCCTTCTTGTCGGCTTTCTCAATGTGCTCGAGAAGGTCGGTCAACTGCTTGCCGAGGAATGAAGAGATGATTGCTGGAGGTGCCTCGTTGGCGCCCAGACGATGTGCATTGGTAGCGCTCATGATAGAAGCCTTGAGCAAACCATTGTGCTTATATACACCCATCAAAGTCTCTGTGATGAAGACTACGAAGCGGAGGTTATCCTCTGGTGTCTTGCCAGGACCATGGAGCAGGATGCCGGTATCTGTAGCCAGACTCCAGTTGTTGTGCTTACCGGAACCGTTGATGCCTGCGAATGGCTTCTCATGGAGAAGTACGCGGAAACCGTGATGGCGAGCCACCTTCTTCATCAAACTCATCAGGAGCATGTTGTGGTCAACGGCAAGGTTGGTCTCCTCGAAGATAGGTGCCAACTCAAACTGGTTTGGTGCTACCTCGTTGTGGCGGGTCTTGCAAGGAATACCGAGCTCAAGAGCCTGGATTTCCAAATCCTTCATGAATGCCTGAACACGCTCAGGGATGGCACCAAAGTAGTGGTCGTCCATCTGCTGGTTCTTGGCAGAATCGTGACCCATCAGAGTGCGGCCTGTCAACATCAGGTCAGGACGTGCAGCATACAGACTCTCATCTACCAGGAAGTACTCCTGCTCCCAACCGAGGTTGGAAATAACCTTCTTGACATCAGGGTTGAAGTAGTGGCAAACGTCTGTAGCAGCTACGTTTACAGCGTGCAATGCACGGAGCAATGGTGCCTTGTAGTCAAGAGCCTCACCTGTGTAAGAGATGAAGACGGTAGGGATACAGAGTGTATCGTCGATGATGAATACAGGCGATGTTGGATCCCATGCAGAGTAACCGCGAGCCTCGAAGGTAGAGCGGATACCGCCAGATGGGAATGAAGAAGCATCAGGCTCCTGCTGAACGAGCAACTTACCTGAAAAATCCTCGATCATACCACCCTTGCCATCGTGCTCGATGAAGGCATCGTGCTTCTCGGCTGTACCTTCTGTCAGTGGCTGGAACCAGTGAGTGTAGTGGGTTACGCCATTCTCGTCAGCCCACTGCTTGATGCCTTTGGCTACGGCGTTGGCGATGTTACGGTCGAGACGTGCTCCGTTGTCAATGACGTCTACCAGTTTCTCATAGACATCTGCAGGGAGATACTTGTACATCTTCTGTCGGTTGAATACCTTCTTTCCGAAGAATTCACTTGGTCGCTCGCTAGGAGCGGTTACCTCAACAGGCTTTCTCTTGGAAGCCTCTGAAACAGCTTCAAATCTTAAGTTGCTCATACCTTATATTATTTTTAGTGAAGAGTGAAGAACGAAGAGTGATGAATTCTCTTGCAAACGAGAGCAGAACCAAACTTGTTTGTGTTTTGCCGAGTGTAGCAGAGAATCTTCCTAGAAGAATTCATTTGCTTCTCTCTTGTTCTTTTCTTCGTTTTACATATTGTTCTTATCTTTATGTTTTATGTGAGTCACGAGAGATTCAAGCAAGAAAGCTATAGAATTCTTCACTCTTCACTCTTCGTTCTTCACTTAATCTATTTTCCTAACCATTTGGCTATTCTCTCCATGGCTTCCTTGCAGTCCTCATGCTCGCCGAAGGCGGTGAGACGGATGTAGCCTTCACCCGATGGACCGAAGCCGACACCAGGGGTGCAGACTACGCTGGCGCCATAAAGCATCTCTTCGAAGAATTTCCAGCTAGGTGTATTGTTTGGCGTCTTCACCCAAAGATAAGGTGCATTCTCACCGCCATATACTCTCAAGCCGAGTTTCTGGAGTTCTGCTCTCATGAAGTGGGCATTCTCCATATAGTAATTGATGGTTGCCTTCACCTGCTCCTTACCCTCTGGGGTGTAGATGGCTTCGGCAGCACGCTGGCTGATATAGCTTGTACCATTAAACTTGGTGCACTGGCGGCGGTCCCAGATAGGATTCAATGCCACTTCCTCACCTGCCAATGTCTTTGCCTTCAACTCCTTAGGAACGATGGTGTAACCACAACGCACACCGGTGAATCCGGCAGTCTTCGAATAACTGTGGAATTCTATCGCTACCTTTCTGGCTCCACGAATCTCGTAGATAGAATGAGGAATTGATGGGTCGGTGATATATGCCTCGTAGGCTGCATCATAGAGGATGATGCTCTCGTTCTTGATAGCATAGTTTACCCATTTTCTGAGTTCTTCTTTCGAGATGACCGTACCCGTAGGGTTGTTTGGATAACAGAGATAAATCATGTCCACACGGTGGTCTGGAATCTGAGGGATGAAGTCGTCGCTCTCATCGCAAGGCATGTAGGTTACATTGCTCCACTTGCCGTTCTCGAAGATTCCCGCTCTACCTATCATCACGTTAGAGTCTATATAAACCGGATAAATCGGGTCGGTAACGCCGATGTTGTTATCCCATCTCAAAATCTCCTGGATATTTCCCGTATCACTCTTGGCTCCATCGTTTACGAATACCTCGTTGGCGTCAAGATGAATGCCACGTGGCAGGAAGTCGTTCTTGATGATAGCCTCTCGGAGGAAGTCGTAGCCTCGCTCCGGACCGTAGCCTCTGAAAGAAGCCTGCTCAGCCATCTCGTCTACAGCCTTGTGCATCGCCTTGATGACGGCAGGGCAGAGAGGCTGGGTTACATCACCGATGCCCAGACTGATTACACGCTGCTTTGGATGTGCAATCTTGTAGGCGTTCACCTTCTTTGCGATGTCGGCAAACAAGTAGTTGTTGGCCAACTTCAGGAAATGTTCATTAACTAATGCCATATTTTATTTCTCCTTTTATTTGTGGTCATTATTGACCATTTGTTATTTAAGTTTGCTCTTATTTATAATTCAATTTCTCCTTCGAATGAGAAGGCTGCAGGCCCTGTCATGTAAACATGATCATCAGCCTCGCTATATTCTATTTCCAGTGTTCCGCCATCCATCACGATACTGCTTTTTCTGCCAGTACGCTTGGTAAGGGCTGCGGCTACGGCTGTGGCACAGGCTCCTGTTCCGCAAGCCATTGTTATTCCGCTTCCCCTTTCCCAAACTCGTGTCCTTATGGCGTCTGTGTCAGTTACTTGTGAAAATTCTATGTTGCATCTCTGGGGAAATGCCTTGTCTCTTTCCAGGATTTTACCATAGTGGGCGATGTCGATGGTGTCGATGTCATCCACGAAGGTAACGAAATGCGGATTACCCATGCAAACATAGGTGCCTTCAAATTTTCTGCCGTCAGCTTCGAGCACCGAAGGGCCTATGAATTGCTCGGGATTTTCAAGCTTGGGTTTCAGCATGTCTACTGTTACCGATTCCACAACTTCTTTATTATCCTGAAGATGAAGTTTCAATATCTTGATACCCGAAAGTGTTTCCAGTCGGATGGTGTCCTTTCGGGTCAATCCTTTTTCGTAAAGATACTTACCGATGCATCGGCTTGCATTGCCGCACATCATCGCTTCTGAACCATCGGCGTTGAAGATACGCATCGAATAATCTGCTCTTCTGCCGTCGTGCGGCTTTCCGATGAGAACCAGTCCGTCGCTTCCTATGCCCGTGTGATAAGCACTCCAGGCAATGGCCGCCTTCTCTGGGTCAGGGATATCGTATTGTTGGGTATCTACATATATATAATCGTTACCCGCTCCCTGCATCTTTGTAAAATGAACTGTTTCTTTCATCTGCGTTGTTCTTTATGTTTGAATACTCTTCTTTTATCTCTCGTGTCTTATCTCTTTTGAGATTTGACTTTTTGCTAGTCTTTCGAATATTTCGATGACTATTTGTTTGATTTCGGTTGCAAAGGTACGACGATTTGTTGAGATATGCAAGAAAATAAATACAGAAATCTTGATTATTTTTCGCAATCTTACAATTTGTGTTATAAAAATACTTTTTGCCTTACAAATTGTAAGGAGAATATGATAAGCCTCGATAAATTTAAAATGTTCGACAAAAAGTAAAATCGAAATGTTTTTATTTCCTTTAAAATGCTGACAAAATGTATTAATTTTGCAGCCGAAAACGAACATAATGTAAAAGAAAGACTTGGTTTTAATAACACCAATGAAGGTCCGTTTTCGAAAAGAGACAATCAATAGAAGTATTAACACATTATTAATTATTAAAGGATTATGAAGAAGATTGAGGCAATTATCCGCAAGTCTAGATTCGAGGATGTCAAGAAGGCGCTTTTAGCAGCAGACATCGAGTGGTTCTCTTATTATAATGTAAGAGGTGAGGGTAAAATGCGCCAGGCTCGCATTTACCGTGGTGTGATGTATGATACCAGCAGCATCGAGCGTGTGCTCCTGAACATCGTGGTTCGTGACAAGAACGTGGAACCTACCATCGCCGCCATCCAGGGCGCTGCCCAGACCGGTGAAGTCGGAGACGGCAGAATCTTCGTGATTCCTGTACTCGATACGGTAAGAATCAGAACCGGCGAACGTGGTGACATTGCATTGTATAATGCTGAGAAAGAGGAATAAAGATACTTTGAATTTTGAGGTTTGAACATTGAACTTTATGATTAGTATTGAAGTTTATATTTGAGAGGCTATATTATAATATTGTATTCTAATTTAACTATAAGATATTTTTATGAGCAGTTTATTATTGACGACACTTGATACGGGTAACACAGCGTGGATGATCATGGCAACCATCTTGGTGCTCTTGATGTCAATCCCGGGTATAGCACTTTTTTATGGTGGTTTGGTGCGCCAGAAGAATATTCTCAGCATCCTGATGCAGACGGTATTCATTGTGGCAGTAGTCAGTCTGATATGGGTAGCCTTCGGTTATTCCTGGGCTTTCTCTACAGAATATGCTGATTCGGGCAATCCTCTGGCTTGCGTCATAGGTGGTTTCGATAAATGTTTCCTCCACGGCATCGGCTTGGATGCCATCATGCCAACAGGCATTCCGGAACTCACCTTTGCAATGTTCCAGTGCATGTTCGCCCTCATTACTCCAGCCTTGATTCTCGGTGCTTTTGCCGAGCGTGTGAAGTTCAGCGGTTATGTACTTTTCACCATTCTCTGGGTTATCATCGCTTATCTTCCTATGGCCCACTGGGTATGGGGTGGCGGTTTCCTGCAGGAGATGGGAGCCATCGACTTTGCGGGTGGTACCGTGGTTCATATCAATGCCGGTGTAGCCGCTCTGGTCATGGCACTCTGTGTAGGCAAGCGAGATGATTACCGTGCAGGTCATCCTATCACACCTCACAACATCACCTTCGTGTTCATGGGTATGTCATTCCTCTGGTTGGGATGGTTCGGTTTCAATGCCGGTAGCGGATTGGCAGCTGATGGTCTGGCAGCCAATGCCTTCCTCGTAACCCATGTAGCCACAGCTGCAGCAGCTACTACCTGGATGCTCATCGACTGGATTGTGAACAAGAAGCCAACTACGGTAGGTGCTTGTACCGGTGCTGTAGCCGGACTGGTAGCCATCACTCCTGCAGCCGGCAGTACCGATATTTTCGGAGCTTTCTGCATCGGTATCATTTCCACCATCGTCTGCTTCTTCATGGTAGCGGTAGTAAAGGAGAAGTTCAAGTATGATGATGCTCTCGATGCCTTTGGTGTTCATGGTATGGGTGGTATTCTGGGATCTATCCTCACCGGTGTTTTCGCCACTCAGTATGTAACAGGATCCGAAGGTGTACAGGGTGCCCTCTATGGCGACTGGCATCAGCTCTGGATTCAGGTGGTAGCCACAGTGGTAAGCATCATCTACAGCGTTGTAGTTACCTACATTATCTTCAAGGTAGTAGATAAGAGTGTAGGTGTACGTGTTGACAAGCGAGTAGAGGAGGAAGGTCTCGACATCTACGAGCATGGTGAGAGTGCTTATAGCAACTAATTGCGAAATTCGATTATCAGCATAAAATTTAGGTCAATGGTGTTTCATTTTGAGGAATGAAACACCATTTTTTTTACGATAAATCCTCAACTTGCACAATGAAAATGCCTCAACTTGCATAGTGAAACTTTTAAGTTGTTGATATTCAATAGCGTTATCCCCACCATTTTCCCTAAGAATTCCTATATATAATAATGTGTAATCCCCTTTTCTCCTTAAATCTTCTAGTTCTACCTATTTTCAAGTGCTTTTTTATGTTAAATCTCTATGCTATTTAGTGACAATATCGAATATTTTTCTTATATTTGTCAACAAATCAAAGAGCTAACAATTATGACTAATGACTCATTTTCTATAAGATTGCGGGAAGCGCGACAGATGATGGGGCTCAGCATGGATAAACTCGTAGAGCGAACCAACGGAGCCATCACCAAGCAGAGCATCTCCCGATATGAGAAAGGCATCATGCGCCCTAAGCGTGATGCCCTGCAAGCCATAGCCAAAGCCCTCAATATCAGCGAGGAATATTTCGAAGGAACCAATCTCAAGATAGACATGCCGATGCTCCGCACCACCTCCAATGGCAAGTTGTCCGAAGACGAGTTGCAAGCCCTGGAAGCGAAACTCTCTTTTTGGGCAGAGCAGTATCTTACGAAGGAGAAAGAAGCGGGATTTCCTACCCGGTTCAAGAATCCGATAAAAGGCACCAAGGTATCAACCCTTGAAGATGCCATCCATGCTGCCGACCTTCTTCGTGAGAAGTGGCATTGTGGTGATGGCCCCATCGCCAGTATCCTGAGACTCTTGGAAAGAAAAGGTATCATGATACTTGCAGCTAATCTTCCCGAGTATGTTTTCGGAATGAGCACCTGGGCAGATAAGAAGCATCCGCTGATGATTCTCGATTTCAATCCGGAAAAGAGTAGCGTAGAGAAACTTCGCTTCACGGCAGTACATGAACTGGCCCATCTGCTTCTCCTCTTCCCGGAAGATAGTCCACTGAGGCTGGAGAAGCGTTGTGATCTCTTTGCCAGTTTCTTCCTTCTTCCCAAATTGGCGCTTATCGAAGAGTTGGGTTCCAAGAAACGTGAGAAGATAACGCTGGAGGAGATGATCGACATCAAGGAACTGTATGGCGCATCTCTAGCCGCTTCCATCATCGTCGCCAGGGATTACGGCATTATTACCACCGAGTATAAACGTGCATGGTATGCCGAACATATAGAGCCTAATCCACGAGAAATCGGTAATGGCCACTTTGCATTTCCAGAGACATTGGGAAAGGAGAAGAGAGTCAATTCGATCATCAAAAGTATGGAGGAATAGAATATGCAGAATGAAAGTCAAAATATAGAATATAAGGAATCATGGCGTGATGAATATCTGAAATGGATATGTGGTTTCGCCAATGCCCAAGGTGGGCGTATTTATATCGGTGTAAACGACCAGAAAGAAGTAATCGGTTTATCTGATGCCAAACGGTTGTTGGAAGATATTCCTAACAAGATAGTTAATTATCTGGGCATCGTAGAAGATGTAAACCTTCTTATGGAAGGTGATAAAGAGTATATAGAGATTGTGGTCTCACCAAGTAATATGCCGATAGCCTATAAAGGTACGTATCATTATCGTAGTGGTTCTACCAAGCAAGAACTCAAAGGGCTTGCTTTGCAGCAATTCATTATGGAAAAGATGGGGCATTCATGGGATGATATTCCTGTTTATGGTGCAACTCTTGATGATATTGACCGCAATGCGATTGACTATTTTTTGCAATGTAGTATCAAGGCAGGTCGTATGGATGAATCAGAGGCCAATTCGTCGACCGAAGATGTATTGCGTAATCTTGGCTTGTTCACCAAGGAAGGTGAATTGAAAAATGCTGCCATCTTGCTTTTCGGAGAGCATGTTGGTCAGTTCTTCCCATCTGCGGTATTCAAGATAGGACGTTTTCATACAGATGAGAGCGATTTGATTATTCAGGATGTGATTGAAGGTAACCTGATTCAGATGGCAAGTAGGGTGATGGAAGTACTCCGAACCAAGTATCTGCTTTCGCCTATTCACTACGAGGGATTGCAGCGCATAGAGCAGCTGGAGATTCCAGATAAAGCATTACGAGAGTTGATATATAATGCCATTTCGCATAAGGCTTATACTGGCCCTGCCATCCAGATGCGCATCTACGACCGCAGTATAGAATTGTGGAATTATGGATTGTTGCCAAAAGAGTTGACTCCTGCAGCCTTAATGCAGAAGCATTCTTCTTATCCTCGTAACCATAATATTGCTAATGTTTTTTACAAAGCAGGTTTTGTAGAATCATGGGGACGTGGTTTCAAGAAGATTGCCGAGGAGTTTGAACGTGCCAGCTTGCCATTGCCAACGATAGAAGAAAATGGAGGTGGCGTGATGGCGATTGTTCAGCGCAAGACGATAGACGAAGTTATCGCAGAGCGTGACGGGGATGTCGGTGTAAATGTCGGTGTAAATGTCGGTGTAAATGTCGGTGTAAATTCAAGAGAAATATCCGATGTGAAACTAACAGAGCGACAGACTATTATGGTGTCTGTTATTAAGTCAAATCCTATGGTGACAGCTAAGCAAATGTCTGAAACATTGTCGGTGACAGTAAGAACTATAGAAAGAGATTTGGCGTTAATGCAAAAAGCAGGTATCATAAGACACGAAGGAAGTGATAAAACCGGTGTTTGGGTGATACTCGAACAAGGAAATACGAATTCTTAATAGTGTTAGATATGAAGCAGAATAATAATGAACAAATCGTCTTCGATATGTTCGAAGAGGTTGCAACCGAAAGCATCGCTGAGACTCGGAATGCATACACCTATGAAGAAATTGATGGGTGCTATCAGGAGGCGAAAGAGATTGCCAAGGCTACAAAAGAAGTATTAAAGACTTTTATTGGTTGATTTTTTTTATATTAATAGTAGTAATGAAGACAAATGCTGATATGGAAAATGTTGATTGTAAATCTACGCTAAAACAAGATACGGAGGGGGCTTTATACATAGCCCATTCCGAAAACTGTTATGGCGAACTGCAAACGATGAAACAGCATAGCGAAGGTGTTGCTCGAATGATGAAGTCGTTCGCTTTATCTGGTGAATATGTTGACGTGTATACATATTGTGGTTTGTTACATGATGTCGGAAAATATAGTAAAGGATTTCAGAAATATATTAGAGCAGAAGGAGAAAAAGAACCTCATGCAAAATGGGGAGCTTATATGGCAAGAATGGATAAGTTAGTCAATGTTGCTTTTCCTGTCTTTGGGCATCATGCAGGATTGCCCAATAGAGATGCTATGTTCGAAACTTTGAACCAATGTGGAAAAGAAGAGAGCAAATGGCTTGATGTACTGTGTTCGTTAAAAGAAGATGGTCTATGTATTCCTCCTTGTGATAATTCTTTTTTTAATAGGATAAAGGAAAATACAACCAAAGAACTGTTTGTACGAATGCTATATAGTTCTCTTGTTGATGCAGATAGTCTTGATACTGAGCGACATTTTGAAAAAGAACAATATGATGCACGCCCGCAGTTATCCCTTGACGTAGATGTGCTTTTAGATGCATTAGATCATAAGTTGAGTTCTTTTTCTCTTGAATCTTCACTAAACAAGCTCAGAACAGAGGTGAGATTGTATGCACAGAGTCTTGCAGCGCAACCTCAAGGATGCTTCTCTATGACGTTGCCTACTGGTATGGGAAAGACATTGTGTAGTTTGAATTGGGCTCTACATCATGCAAAAGTTCATTCAAATATTAAGCGCATTGTCATAGTCCTGCCTTTTCTTAGCATCATTGATCAAACTGCAAAGGAATTGAAATCAATTTTCAAGGACCATGATGTTATATTAGAGCATCACTCAAATGTTATCTATGAAGGAAAAGAAAGTGAAGAAGAAGAGTTTTATTGCAAAGACCCAAAACAATTAGCGACAGAAAACTGGGATTATCCCATTGTCGTTACAACGACAGTGCAGTTTTTTGAGTCTCTCTTTTCGAACCAGCGATCGAAATGTAGGAAAATGCATAATCTGCAGGATTCAATTGTCATATTTGACGAGATACAAACATTACCAGTTCATCTGGCAGAATGTACAATGAAGATACTGAACGATATGTTGCATCTGTGCCGTTGTAGTATTTTGTTTTGCACTGCTACGCAACCGAACTTTCAAACCCGTGCTGACTTTAAAGGTATTGACCGTATAGTGCCATTGGTTGAGAATCCTACGGCCATATTTGCTGCCACGAAAAGAGTTGAATATTATCCGATTGCTGACTACGAAGTCCAATCAATGGATAGTATAGCACAAAAAGTTTGTGAAGAAAAAGAGCCTGTTCTCATTGTATGCAATACCAAGAAGAAAGCTAAGGCTCTGTTTGATATTATAAAAGAAAAAGGCAATATGCAGGTTCTTCACCTATCAACAAACATGTGCCAGAAGCATAGAATGGCTGTTATTGATAAGGTCAAAAGTAAACTTAAAAATGGTGAGAAATTGATACTGTGTTCTACCCAACTAATAGAGGCAGGCGTAGATATAGATTTCCCTATAGTATTTCGTGAACTTGCGCCATTGGAATCTATTATCCAATCGGCAGGAAGGTGCAATAGAGAGGGTAAGCTTGAAAAAGGCAAAGTGTTTTTGTTTCAGTTAGAGGAAAAAGGACAACCTTCTGCTGAGTATAAAACTTTCACTCAATTTGCTCAGTTATGTTATCACAATAATGAAAATCGATTAACTGATGCAGATTTCTATGCAGAATACTATACGGATATAGTTAAGCTATATGCACCTGAGGACATCATAACTCCTAAACGTGAAAAATTGATGTTTCAGGATGTAGCAGATAAATATCATATTATTGATAGTAGTGCGACCTCATTGTTCGTGTATAGATATAACGAGGAAAGCTTGCAACTGTATAAAGAGATTACTAGTAAAGAATATCTTTCTCGAAAAGATTATCAGCAAATAGCACAATACTGTGTGCAAGTGTATAGCAAGTTTGAACGTGACAATTCCGATAAGATAGCAGAAACTACAAATGGAGTAAAAGTTTGGAGTGGTGCTTATTCGGAAGAATTTGGATTAAGTAACGAAGAAGAAATATTTTGCATATGATAGATAGTAATATTGTAAAAGTAAGGGTAAAAGGAGATTATGCCTGTTTTACTCAACCTGCGCTTAAAGTGGAGCGCATGACATATCCATGTATGACTCCGTCTGCAGCGAGAGGCATATTGGAATGCATCCTTTGGAAACCAGAGTTTCAATGGGTTGTTAAAAGTATCAAGATATTGAAGCCGATATCATTCTCTTCAATTAAGAGAAATGAAATCAGCTCCATACAAAGTGGTACGCCTATTGACATACTTGATATGAGCAAACGTTGCCAGAGAAATAGCATCGTTTTGCGAGATGTTGAGTACATTATAGAGGCCGTTATTTATATGTCAGAAGATAATATTCAAAAGGTCAAAAACAGAGATAAAAAAGAAGGAAGAACAGCTTGTGAACCAATAGTCAAATATCGTGAGATGTTTAACCGACGTTTGAAAAAGGGTCAATGTTGGCATCAGCCTTATTTGGGTACTCGTGAGTTTTCCTGTGATTTCTTCCCTGTTACACAAGAGGATGTGGATAAAGCGACAGAGCTTAATCTGACCTATCCTATAGGTAGTCTTTTGTTTGATATTTGGTACGATAAGGATCATAATGCGACTCCAATCTATATGACAAATGCTGTCGTAAAGAATAGCACGCTTGTGTGTCCTGATGAGCTGAATGAAAAGATGCTTTCGACATCTCATGTACGTGCAAAGCAAGAAGACTCAGTTAATCGCATATTGTTCGACTTTAATAGAAAGGAGGAATTATGTTCGCAGAATTAGTAGAATTAGGCAAAAGAGTTTACAATGGTCACGATGCTTTAGGTACAGAAAAATGTAGTTGGGATATTGTCATTGATAGTGAGGGCAATTTCAAACAGTTGATTTCTTGTGATATAATGATTGAGGCAGAAAAACTATCAGCTAAAAAGGGGAAAGCTAGGTTGTTGCTTGATAAGCCTGAAGAAACTTTGTTGGGATACCATACACCTATAAGTGGTTCTACTACTTTAACAGAAGTAGAGAAGAAATTTGAGCGATATTTCAACAGGCTTGAGGAATATAAATCTATTCAAGAGTTAGCTCCTGTTTTTTTATTTTATAGTAAACCACAGGAGGTAAGGAAAGCTATTGATGCATTCAAAGATAAAAAAAGCGGAAATATGACCTTTATGCTTGAAGAAACCCATATCCGCTTTGTTTCTTTACAATGCGTTTATGATGCTATAAAAAAGAAATATGAGAAGGGGTTGAGTGAACGGAACAATGGCAATCGCTTATGTGCAATTTGTGGTTCTAACAAATATCCAATATTAGATGAGTCGCATGGTTCTGTAAAATTACCAAAAGGTCAGAAGGCAGGAAGTATGTTGGTTTCATATAATACCAATGCTTTTGAATCTTACAGCTTGAAAGGTAATCTCAATTCTGGCATTTGTACAAACTGTGCAAGAAACTATATAGAAGCTCTTAAGTTCCTTACTACAAATGGAATCGAAACACTCAATTCTAAGGAGGAAAAAGAGTTCAAATATACTAATCGGCAAAAGATTAGTGACGATACTATTGCCTTGTTTTGGACAAAGGTGCCTGATGATAATATCGATCCATGGTCAGATATTTGTCAACCTACAGTTGAAAGAGTAAAAAAAATGTTTTCTTCTGTAGTTACTGGTGATTCTCTTAGAACAGGAACGGAAGTTGACAACTATTTCTACTGTTGTACCTTGTCCTCTGCTGCAGCTCGAATAGCTGTAAGGGATTGGCTGGCTATTAGTGTTTCTCAATATCAGAATAACCTAAAGCTATGGTTTGAAGATATTGCAACTATAAAAAATGGTGAAGTGTACTATCCTGGCATAAACTCCATTCTTTATAATTGCATAAAGAAGAAAGCTAAGCCTACACAGAGTGATTTCAAGGCAAAAGCTCGTATTGGAACCATATTATGGTATGCAGCTCTAACAAATACACCGTTGCCGTTGATGATACTTCAAAGTGTATTGAGTCAAATAGAGCATGACAAGGCTAAATATGGATGCTTTTGTGAGGAGAAATCAACTGTTATTCGATTAGTTTTAAATAGAAACAATAAAAACAAATATAATATGAAGAATGAATTAGATGAACAAAATGCCAGTAAGGCATATCTGTGTGGACGTTTGTTTGCCTTAATCTGCAAATTGCAGTTTAAGGCGCAAGGTGAAGTGAATAGTTCTATTAAGGATAGATTTTTTGCATCTGCATCAAATACACCTGCGCGAATTATGGGCATTCTCTTGACAAAATATGTACCAGTTTATGAGAAGAAAACCAAAGGAGCATACAGTAAATCCATTACTGAGATTGCTGCTCGAATTGGTCACTTCCCAAATAAGTTTTCTATAGTGGAACGTGGAGAGTTTGCTTTGGGATATTATTACCAATATAACACAAATTCAAACAAAATGAACAATGATAATAATAATTTTAACAATTAATTAATATGGAAGCAATAAAGAATCGTTATGAGTTCGTTTTCCTCTTTGACGTTAAAGATGGAAATCCAAATGGTGACCCAGATTTCGACAACATGCCTCGTACAGACGAAGAGACTGATCAGGGGTTGGTGTCAGATGTGTGTATCAAGCGCAAAGTACGTAATTATATTCACTTGCTCAAGGGGCTTAAGACTCCGTATGATATTTTCATCAGAGAGGGCAATATTTTGAATCCTCTGATTCAAGAGAAGAGAGATGAGGCAGACAAGACTAATGATGAAGAAAAGAAGGCTGTCAAATCTGGTAGACAGGCAATGTGTGCACAATACTTTGATATTCGTACTTTTGGTGCAGTTATGAGTACTGGTGAAGAGAAAGCCGAAGAGGAAGATACTGAAGAGAAAGGAAAAAAGAAAAAAGCAAATAGTAAGAAGAAGATAAAGGGACTTGGTGTTGTGCGCGGTCCTGTTCAGTTTACTTTTGCTCGTTCTATTAATCCTATTTTCTCAAAATCAAATTCACTTACTCGTTGTTGTATTACAAAGGAGAGTGATGAGAGTAAGAATAATACTTTTGGTAATAAATATACTGTAAGTTATGGACTTTATCGTATGCATGGTTTTATCTCTGCTTCAGATGCAGCAAAGACAGGCTTCTCTGAAGAAGATAAAGAACTTTTGTTCCAGGCTCTTATTAATGCATTTGAGAATGATCATTCTGCAGCAAGAGGAGAGATGAATCCAAGAGCTTTGATTGTTTTCAAACACGATTCTCCTTTAGGTAATGCTAGAGCTGGTCAATTATTTGACCTTATTCAAGTGAAACTAAAAGAGGGAGTAGAGTTCCCGCGTGCATTTGGCGATTATGATGTTACTGTTCCTACCCAAGAGGAGTTGGATGAGAAATATCCTGGTGTGTCAGTTGAAGAATTGATTTAGTATCATCATGTATACTGAAGACGAAATGCTCATGTTGTCGGGGATACAGCACTTTATGTTCTGCCCCCGACAATGGGCTTTGATTCATATCGAGCAACAATGGGCTGAAAACAAGCTGACGACAGAAGGGCAGATTCTGCACAAGAATGTAGATAATCCCTTCTATCGTCAAAAAAATGGTGATGTTATCACGCTTCGTTCCCTCCATATAGCCTCTAAAGAATTAGGGTTATATGGTGTAACTGATGCTGTAGAACTTATTCCTGCTGATTCATCAGAAGATGCTATAACTCATAATCGCTACAAAGGATATTGGAAACCATACCCTGTGGAGTATAAAAGAGGTCATCATAAGCCTGATGAAAGAGATGAAGTACAATTGGCTGCCCAAGCAATGTGTCTCGAAGAAATGTATGGCATTCATATTCCTTACGGTGCATTGTATTATGATGAAGTAAAACATAGGGAAACAGTCTTTATTTCTGAATCATTAAGAAGTACGACTATTCAATGTGCCCGTCAGATGCACGAGGTATTTAAATGCGGTATCTTGCCGAAAGCTAACAAACAGCATCATTGCAAGAATTGTTCTCTGGTAAATCTCTGTATGCCAGAAATGAGTGATTGTACTCTTGTATCAACCTATTTAAACAAGAATCTATATGAGGATATTACTTAATACATTATACGTGACCACGCCTGAAGCCTATCTAAGTAAAGATGGGTTAAATGTTGTGGTATCTGTGAAGCAAAACGAGATATTCCGTATTCCTATCCATAATATAGAGCAAATTATTACTTTTGGTTATATGGGGGCAAGTCCAGGATTGATGAAACTGTGTGCAGATAACAATGTTTCTCTAACCTTCCTTTCACCACAAGGAAGATATATCAGCCGTTCGCAAGGTCCGACTAGGGGAAACGTTTTGATGAGAAAAGCACAATATAAGAATTCTGATGAACCTAACTATGCTCTTCATCTCAGTAAACTTTTCATAGGAGGAAAAATCCAAAACTATCGTAATATCTTGCGTCGCTTTATTAGAGACAATGGAGATGATGAGGCTATAGAACGTGTTTGCGAGGAACTGCTTCGGTGCAAAAGAAGAGTTTTGAATGCTGAATCTATAGATAGTGTGAGGGGAATAGAAGGAGAAGCTGCCACTGCTTATTTTGGTGTATTCTCACGTCTTCTTCTAAACCAGAAAGAAGATTTTGTATTTGAAGGTCGCAATCGTCGTCCACCAAAAGATGCGATTAATGCGATGTTATCTTTCGTATATACTCTTATATGTAATGATATGACATCGGCTTTGGAGACTGTAGGCTTGGATCCGTATGTAGGGTTTATGCATACTTTAAGACCAGGGCGTGCATCTTTATCTTTGGATATGATGGAGGAGCTGCGAGCATATTTGGGTGATAGATTGGTTCTATCTTTAATCAACAGAAAACAGATTACCATCAAAGATTTCGTCAAGCAGGGGGACGAAGGTATCGTCATGACAGACTCGGGGCGTAAGATTATATTATCTGCTTGGCAAAACAGAAAGAAGGAGCAGATTATTCATCCTTATTTAAATGAAAAGGTAAGTATAGGTCTTCTTCCTTATGTTCAAGCAATGTTGTTGGCGAGATTCATTCGTAAGGATATTGATGATTATCCAGTATTTTTAATCAAGTAGTGTATGTTTGTATTGATTACTTATGATGTAAACATTACCTCGGCTCATGGTGCAAAACGTTTACGCAATGTAGCAAGAGCGTGTTTAAATTATGGAAAGAGAGTTCAAAACTCTGTTTTTGAGTGTATTTTGACGGAATCTCAGTTTTTCGTATTGAGGGACCAGTTAAAAGGAATTATTGATACTGAACAAGATAGTATTAGGTTCTATATTCTTGGGAAAAATTGGAAACGTAAAGTTGAGACTTTGGGTAAGGATATGGGGCTTGACTTTACTGGTGAGCTTATCATTTAATGTATGAGGGTGCGAACCTATAGTATTGCAAAATAACCTATAGTTTCGCACCTTCTTAAAATCAGTGACTTACAAATATTATGCCTTTTATAATATTTTACGTGTAATTATTTTGCCATCTTTCGCAAAATAATTATCTTTGCATCATGATATTCAGCTATTTGCTGAATATGCAGTCACACCCTTCGTGGGTGTGTGGATTGAAACGTTTTGACGAAGTAATATTCAGAAAATACGATAAGTCACACCCTTCGTGGGTGTGTGGATTGAAACTGCTCGCTACGCTCGCACCCAACTCACTTGAATGTCACACCCTTCGTGGGTGTGTGGATTGAAACAAACTGAGCACGGAAATTTGATGTATCAATCATAGGTCACACCCTTCGTGGGTGTGTGGATTGAAACTGCCTTAAATTGCTCTTGTAACAATCTGTTTTGAGTCACACCCTTCGTGGGTGTGTGGATTGAAACATAATCAAACATTTTAAAATTATTTAGAGTAAGGTCACACCCTTCGTGGGTGTGTGGATTGAAACTGCAAAGCAATAGTAGAACGCAAAGCAGAAATTTGTCACACCCTTCGTGGGTGTGTGGATTGAAACTTAAGGCGATGCATACCTAAAACTTTATTAGCCAGTCACACCCTTCGTGGGTGTGTGGATTGAAACTTGGTGGTTTATTTGGTAAATCAAATACTAATAAGTCACACCCTTCGTGGGTGTGTGGATTGAAACATAAGCAAATAACTTGTCATTTTCCAAATTATGGGTCACACCCTTCGTGGGTGTGTGGATTGAAACTTGAACATACGTGTAACAGATTCACCACGCTCAAAGTCACACCCTTCGTGGGTGTGTGGATTGAAACGACAACGGAATGAAACCACAAGACTTGGCCAACAAGTCACACCCTTCGTGGGTGTGTGGATTGAAACAGTTATTTTTAAAACGTTTAAGAAAATATATTAAGTCACACCCTTCGTGGGTGTGTGGATTGAAACCATGGTCGTGGTTCAATCCTCATACAGGATACTACGTCACACCCTTCGTGGGTGTGTGGATTGAAACAAAGTGCGTACGTAATTGCGAAAGGGCCATGTAAGTCACACCCTTCGTGGGTGTGTGGATTGAAACATAATTAAGAACAAAGTCTGAATAATAATCCAGTCACACCCTTCGTGGGTGTGTGGATTGAAACAAAACAGGCTCTACCGATTCTCCGGACATGTCTGAGTCACACCCTTCGTGGGTGTGTGGATTGAAACTGCAACGTGGCAGCAAGACCAGCTTGTTTCTCAGTCACACCCTTCGTGGGTGTGTGGATTGAAACAACAACTTGATGTTGCAATTCCTCACCAATAGGCGTCACACCCTTCGTGGGTGTGTGGATTGAAACTCAATTTGGCGTTGAACGTCAAGCAAGCCACTCAGTCACACCCTTCGTGGGTGTGTGGATTGAAACTTAATATTGATGATGCTCTGTTATCTATACCAGAGTCACACCCTTCGTGGGTGTGTGGATTGAAACTCGTTGAGCTTGAAGCTGATATTTTGCAGCATTACGTCACACCCTTCGTGGGTGTGTGGATTGAAACACTATATCAGGACGACACGCAAACATGTTAGGTGGTCACACCCTTCGTGGGTGTGTGGATTGAAACTCTTTTTAGTGCTTTCAGGTCTTGTATCTCTGCTGTCACACCCTTCGTGGGTGTGTGGATTGAAACCAGAAGTTGCAGTAATCTTACCAGTAATATCCGGTCACACCCTTCGTGGGTGTGTGGATTGAAACTTTGCGCAATGCTCTTGCTGTTCAGAGATATAAGTCACACCCTTCGTGGGTGTGTGGATTGAAACTCTTGTAGGCACCCAAAAGGTTACTACTCAGATGCGTCACACCCTTCGTGGGTGTGTGGATTGAAACATTAATATTAATCATACTACTAGAACCGCCAATGAAGTCACACCCTTCGTGGGTGTGTGGATTGAAACCTTGTAAATAATTGGTAGTCAACACGTAAAGCCCGTCACACCCTTCGTGGGTGTGTGGATTGAAACTCATCGCTTAACCGTGATGCGTAGGGCTTAATGGTCACACCCTTCGTGGGTGTGTGGATTGAAACTACTCAATTCGTATTGGCAAGCTGGGATTCAGCGGGTCACACCCTTCGTGGGTGTGTGGATTGAAACGCTTGAAGGTGGTAAAGTTACACACCAAAGGCAATGTCACACCCTTCGTGGGTGTGTGGATTGAAACTTTTCCAGCTTCCGTTTTAAGACTGTAGCCATACGTCACACCCTTCGTGGGTGTGTGGATTGAAACTTTGTTCTCCCATAGGCTCAATCATCTATCGTGTTGTGTCACACCCTTCGTGGGTGTGTGGATTGAAACAGAAGATACCCAGCGATGAACTCATCGAGAACAAGTCACACCCTTCGTGGGTGTGTGGATTGAAACGTGGAAGAAACGAACTGCAAAGAACGCTCAAATTTGTCACACCCTTCGTGGGTGTGTGGATTGAAACTAAGCCAATGTTTCGCTAATATTTAGCCCTTTTAGTCACACCCTTCGTGGGTGTGTGGATTGAAACACGTTGAGCCTGTAACTGATAACGTGCAGCATCAGTCACACCCTTCGTGGGTGTGTGGATTGAAACTTAAAATTCAAACCCGACTGATTATGTTTATCATGTCACACCCTTCGTGGGTGTGTGGATTGAAACTCACGTAATCGAGTGAATGCATTGGACTGCAAAGTCACACCCTTCGTGGGTGTGTGGATTGAAACGACATTGGGAAGGTTCACCGTCATGTTCATAGTCGTCACACCCTTCGTGGGTGTGTGGATTGAAACCTCGGGGTCGTTCCTCCCCCGAACCCTCCCCATGTCACACCCTTCGTGGGTGTGTGGATTGAAACTGGTGCAGGCATCGCAGACGAGACCAACACCACAGTCACACCCTTCGTGGGTGTGTGGATTGAAACCATTAATGTGTCGTAACTGATAAATGTTATAATAGTCACACCCTTCGTGGGTGTGTGGATTGAAACTGACAAGCGAGACATTTACCGCAAGGAACTTGGTGTCACACCCTTCGTGGGTGTGTGGATTGAAACAACAAAATCTACCTGCGTCTCGGTGATCTCGTCCGTCACACCCTTCGTGGGTGTGTGGATTGAAACAAGGAATCGGGCGAGCTTTATGACGCCTACAAGGGTCACACCCTTCGTGGGTGTATGGATTGAAACAGAAAACAGATTTTATTTTCTGAGCCCACTTGAAAAAGTCATTTTTGCGAAAACGTGCCATTGATTGTCAATAAGTTACAAAGACAAAAAATATGATTCGGGACTTTTTTAAGCGGACTCAGTTTAGTATTATACAGCAATCTCTAGTTATAAGTGTTCAGAATGTGTCTCCTCCTGCCACAGCATTCGTCTCCTCTGGTCACTGCATTCGATTCCTTCAGCTATCGCATTCGACTCCTTCAGCTATCGCATTCGTCTCCTTCGGCCATCGCATTCGTCTCCTTCGGGCACTGCATTCGACTCCTTCAGCCACTGCATTCGACTCCTTCAGCTAACTCAGCCGTCTCATACTGCTAACTCAGTCGTCTCCTTCTGCAACCGCAGCCGTATGTGTCAACTCAATGAAGTAGATGAAGTCGTGAAATGAAGTAGATGAAGTTGTGAAATGAAGTGGATGAGTTCGCATAATGAAGTTCATGATTTCGGCACAATTGTCAATACATGCAAATGGTAAAGCAAAAAGTGGTTTACTCCTACCTTTATGATTCTTATACGAAAATGTTTTTCTATTCTTATTGCCACATCTGTCACCAATGCATTTAACTCTCTGATTATAAGTGAATAATGCGTGGTAATAAGCGGTATTTCTGTTGCCACCTAATGCCACGCATTGCCACATTCTTTTTATGAGAGAATGAGATGGAAAGTGAGCAGGTTATTTTCTAACTACCAGATACTCAGTACCAAATCTTGTTCTCCGGTTCTTCAAACCTTCTATATTCTGAAGCTCTCTGCCCAATTTCTGTATACTCGAAACCTGGAGAGAAGAGCCGAATTTCTGCTTCAAAATGTCGAAAATGGCGGCTGCCATCAGATATTCGCCATTTTCCGGGGTACTTGCAGGCTCGAAAACCTGCAGAAAACATTGCTTGATAGGGGAAATCTGTTCAAATTGTCTGTTATGTTGCATGATGATGGCGGTTTCCTTGGCATCGAAATAGGATTTTTCGCCACGCTCCAAAGCTTGCATCGCCTGCGCATAAAGCTGCTCATAGTTCAGTCTGCCACTCACATCGATAGGTCCCGTCAGTTCTACTCCCAGGAAACGGCGGTTGCCGGATGGGTCGGAAAGAATATCGGTCATGTTGCTCGTGGCGATGAAGGAGGCTAGACGAGGAAATTCCTGTACATGACTTCCGTATGGCGGTTTGATTTTCACCGTAGGCAACTGCAGCAGATTCTTCAGAAATCCCTGCTGCACCTGTGGTGAAATCTGATTGAACTCATCGAGATTGATGAGCAGAAATTGTGACATCGCCTGCAATACCTGACGCTTTTCTGACAGAATCATATTGTCGGTAAAGCCCCACGACAGTTCGGTAGGGATGAGACGGCGGCAGAAGGTGCTCTTGTTGTAACCTTGCTTGGAAATGAGCAGCGGCATGGTACTGTTGCCATATTGACGGCGATACATGCCGCGCCACTGGTCAACCATTCCCAGAAACCAGGTGTAAAACCAGTCTTCCCAATGAGGATTGTTGGTGGGTACGGTTCGTGCCAGGGCACGGATGCGGTCCTTGCCGTCCCATTTTCCCAGACAGTCATAGAGATAGGACTCTATTGGACTATAGTTTCTGATGCGGTCTGACTCTAGAAAATTCCTTACATCCTTGATGCTTACGTGGATGTCGGCTATCTGAACATCCAGCGTCATGCTTTTCTGCACACGGGCATCCACCGGTCTGAAATCGCCAACCCATGAATTGTTCGGACGGTATTCGGTATATTTCATCACGGTATTGTAACGGAACTGGTACCGGCTCTCCAGGTATCTGATCATCTGCAGAATTTCGGCACGGCCTTTTCTGCCTGAGGCTGATTTCTCTGTCTTCCTGTCTTTGGAATGGATATCGTAAGCGGTGCCCACTATCTGGCGGAGTTTCTCTTCTGTCACATGTCCCCAGTTGTTGCGGCGGATATGGATGAAAGCTTCTTCTTCGCTGAGGCCCATGTTGCAGAGCTTGATGGCGATGGCTGAGAAACCGGCAAGGAACCGGTCTTCATCGTTCTGCCATGAGATGTTGGCTTTTTTCATCTCTTCCTTCGTCTCTTCTGCTGCCTTGCGGTAAAGAAACTCATAGTCATCGTATGTCTTCAGATTGTCTACATTTTTAGGGGCTGAGGCTACCTTCTTCATATTTTGGGAGATGCGCATCGCCACAGCCTTGCTGTTATAATAAGGAGAGGCATCCAGCGTAAGCATGAAGTTGGATGCCAATGATGGTTTTTCGGGTTTGATGGCAGCCTGTACCTGCGACTGGTAGAGCGTTTTTACCTGTTCGTAGGCAGACTGGTAGAGTAAGTCGGCGTCGGCTTCTTTTGTCGGGAGTTTTCCGCCTTCGTTGCAGATGCTTACGAGCACGATGATGCTTCTGCCGTCGGCTCCTTCGAAGGCAGCGAAGGTCATCGGCAGCAGACTGACCGTCTTCTTGACGGCATCTTTTTCCTGGTCCGACATGAGGTTGATGAAGTGGAGCATCACCAGCCCGTTTGATTTCTGGAAGATGAGATTGCCGCTTTCATCCTTGTTGAATTCTGCGGCTGGATAAACGTGCTGCCATTCCTTGATGCCTTTGTAGTACTGGTAGTCGGCCTCCATGAGCGGCACACTCATTCTGAAATTGGTGACACTCAGCTTGGCATCATCTTTAGCGATGCGCTCCAGAAACCGTTCTACGGTTTTCGAACTGACCATCAACTTGTTCTGCTTGTTGATTCTTGTAATAGTAAACTTCATATTTCTGCTAATTTGTTGATAGGGTGATACTTAGGGTTGCCGATGGTTTTGCCCAGCTTTGCCCAAGGCGTTGGGCAAATGTGCCCGACTACGTCGGTCATTCGTGACCATCGTGTCGGTCATCCGTGCTCAACGTGTCGGTCATCCGTACCCGTGTACGTGGGTACGGATGCTCATGTACACGGATACGAGTGACCATGTACGTGGGTTAAAATCTTTATCGGCGTGCGGCTGTTAATAGTTGACCTCTTCTGCATAGCGGTCGAACCTCATGTTGGTGTATCCATGTTGCTGGCACCATTTCAGCACGTACTGCTGTTGTTCAGGCACGAGTCCTGTCTGTCCTAATTTATAGCGATAGTATGAAGTCTTGCTTCCGAAGTAGGAAGTCATGTGTACTCTGAAACTGGCTTCGTCTTTACGCTTCAGTTCTTCAAGAATATTCATAAAGCCGTATGCCATTTTCACCATCTGCAGCTGCAGGAAATGTTCGCACTTGTTGTCGTGGTAGGCATCGGGATAGATGGCGTAGCCTTTGGTCTGTTCCGGTTTTTTGTAGGTTACGGACAGATAGTGTGCACATTCCAGAGCCAGTGGACATTGCTGGTTGAAGCAATAGTCCCATGAGTTGTAAGCATTTTCTTTGTTGAAGTAGAGTCTGACTAAATCTGCTTGTGTCATTGGTTTTTGGGTTAAATGTGTATAAAGTGGTTTCACAGGAGTCGCAAGCTTCTAGGTGGAATCGGCAGGAATTTTTCCTGTTGGTTGCAAAAATACAAAAAATGTTCGAAACCGCATGCCTTTTTCTTCACTTTTTTGATGTTTTTCTGCGAAAACAATAAGTATTCCTCTGCTTTTTCGCTGAGAATCCCTCGTTTTTCGCCCGAGTGTG
>ERZ791724.635-NODE-635-length-25857-cov-20.539687_pt1 | contig 25857 bp, 27 predicted proteins | sample MGYA00510044_ERZ791724 | MGnify/ENA primary metagenome ERZ791724 (study PRJEB30046, sample SAMN00715140) | human gut metagenome | study: EMG produced TPA metagenomics assembly of the A metagenome-wide association study of gut microbiota in type 2... | reverse complement strand
TTTCAAAGAACTCTTTCTTTATCGCTTTGAGTAATGCTTGATTTCTCAAAAGCGAGTGCAAAAGTACTAACTATTTTTCATTCCACCAAATCTATTCGCAAAAAAGTTGCTTTTTTAGCAAGTATTTAACATATATAAAGATTTTAGCATGGCGATTTATTGTGTATACATTATTATATATATGCATGCGTGCGCTCGAGTGCATATGCGCTAGAGCGCGCACATGATTAAATTATGGTATAACTCAAATCATGCTTAGTTTTAGACAAAAATAGAAACAGAAAGATGAATTTTCCTCCGATAATTTTTGTCTATTCACATATTTATATTACTTTTGCAGCAGAATTACATAAGAAGCATTAAAACAAGAACAAGCATCATGAAAAGATTTACGATTATCATTTCTTTCATTATGCTCACCTTCATGCCGCTCATGGCACAGGTGAAGCAGACCGTTGCCGTTCTCGGTGACTCGTATTCCACTTTCGAGGGGTTTATTCCTAAGGGTTATGCCACCTGGTACTCACCTACTACTCCACCAGAAACTACAGATGTAAACAAGGTTGAGCAAACCTGGTGGTGGCAAGTTATCAAGGAAGGAGGCTATAAAATGGGAAATATCAATTCCTATTCTGGTGCTACCATCTGCAACACTGGCTATCGTGACGAAGATTATACCGACCGTTCTTTCATCACCCGAAGTTCTCTTCTTGGCAATCCGGATATCATCCTGATTTGCGGTGCTACGAATGACAACTGGGCTGATGCCCCGCTCGGCAACTATCAGTATAGCGACTGGAAGCGCGCAGATTTGTATTGTTTCCGCCCAGCCATGACCAAGCTGCTTTCTGATATACGACAGCATTATCCTAATGTAGAGGTATATTTCATCTTAAATTCTGAACTCAAGGATGTAATCAATGAGTCGGTAAAAAAGATCTGCAACAAATATCAGGTTCCTGTCATTGCTCTTCATGATATTGACAAGAAAAACGGTCACCCTACTATCAAGGGAATGAAAAGTATTGCAGACCAGGTTCTGAAGGTTATAAAAAAGTAAAGAAATAAGAAGTTTTAAATAGATAAATGATAGATTCAATACAAAACATTTTAGTTCAGGTTAGCGATTTTCTTTGGTCGTATATCATCATCACCGTCTTGATATGCTGTGCCCTGTTTTTCACTTGGCGTACCCGTTTCGTCCAGTTCCGCCTAATCAGAGAGATGATCAGGCTGCTGATTCATCCCGACAAGGTACAACCGGAAGAGATAGGACACGATGAACTGTCGATGGAGGTGAAAGTGGATGGAGAAATGAAACACATTTCTTCCTTCCAGGCTTTTGTGGTAGCATTGGCTAGCCGTATTGGCACCGGTAACCTTGCCGGTGTGGCTACTGCTATCAGCATCGGTGGACCGGGAGCCGTATTCTGGATGTGGATGCTGGCTTTGCTGGGCTCAGCATCAGCTTTCATAGAATCAACTCTCGCCCAACTTTACAAGCGGAAAGGCAAAACATCTTTCTATGGTGGACCGGCCTATTATATGAAGTATGGTTTGGGAAAAGGATGGATGGGTATTCTTTTTGCCGTGCTGATGATCATTACATTCGGCTTTGCCTATAATTCTGTGCAGAGCAATACCATCTGTCTGGCATGGCAGAAGGCTTTTGGCATAGAACCTGCCACCATGGGAATTGCCCTCACTGTGCTCACCCTTCTCATCATCTTCGGTGGCATCCATAGAGTGGCTAAGTTCTCTTCTACCGTGGTTCCTGTGATGGCTGTCATTTATCTTCTGATAGCTGTAGGTGTTGTTGTTTGGAATATCACCAGTCTGCCAAAGGTTCTGCTTACCATTGTTGAGAATGCTTTCGGATTCAATCAGGCTGCTGGCGGAGTTCTTGGCGTTACAGTGATACAGGGTATCAAGCGAGGTCTGTTCAGTAATGAGGCAGGTGAAGGTAGTGCACCGAATGCTGCTGCGGTAGCTACAGTCAGTCATCCTGTAAAACAGGGATTGATACAGGCTTTGGGTGTTTTTACAGATACGCTGGTGGTATGTTCCTGCACTGCATTCATTATCCTGGTGAGCGGTGTGGATCTTACGGCTTCAAATGGTATTCAACTCACCCAGGATGCCCTGACCCACGAAATCGGAAGCATCGGCAATCCGTTTGTTGCGGTAATGATATGGCTGTTTGCCTTTAGCAGCATCATCGGCAATTATTATTATGGAGAAACCAACGTGAGATATATCAGGGACTCCAAGCTGGGTGTATTTGTCTATCGTCTTGCTGTAGCAGCAATGGTGATGGTTGGAGCTGTAGTATCTCTGGATTTTGCATGGAGTTTTGCAGATATCACGATGGCTCTTCTCACCCTCTGCAATCTCGTAGCCATCGTCCTGCTTTCCCGTCAGGCCGTCTTCCTGTTGAAAGACTATCGCCAACAGAAGAAGGAAGGTAAGAATCCTGTATTCACCAAGGATAAGATGCCAGAGATTGCAGATAAACTGGAGGCATGGTAAAGTTACAATGATGGATTTTCATTTCGCGAAAATCTATCCTTCATACAATTCATCAACAAAATTCCCCGATACGAATCCTGCAGGAATACTGAGGATTCATATCGGGGAATATTTTATGCACTAAACTATTTTATTTCTTATAGTAATCGAACAAGAAAGCATCAAGATAGAGGATCCCATAGCTTTTGTGTTATGGAACCCTCCCCTACTCTACTTAGAGTATCATTTCTTCATATTCCAGTCCGAAGACATCCGCTACGGCCTTGAATACCACCTTTCCATTTACGATATTCAACCCCCTATACAGGGCTTTATCCTCCTTGCAAGCCTTTCGCCAACCCTTATCAGCAAGCGCCAATGCATATTTCAGCGTAGCATTGGTCAAGGCTGTAGTAGAGGTATACGGCACAGCACCAGGAATATTAGCTACTGCATAATGAACGATTCCATCGACCATATATGTCGGATCAGAATGTGTGGTTGGATGCGATGTCTCGAAACAGCCACCCTGATCAATTGCTACATCAACAAGTACTGTTCCTGGCTCCATCAATTTCAACATATCTTTCGTGATAAGATGAGGCGCCTTATCACCTGGTACGAGCACACTACCCACAACGATATCCACATCTGTCAATTCTCTACGAATATTATGCTCGTTGGAATAAAGCGTGTGTACATTGATAGGCAGCTCCATCTCTAACTGACGAAGACGAGGCAAACTGATATCTGTAATCCATACATCAGCTCCCATTCCTGCAGCCATTCTTGCTGCAGCTTCTCCTACGGTTCCGCCGCCCAGTACCAAAACCTTGACGCGGTTCACACCAGGTACACCACTCATCAGTTTTCCTTTTCCTCCCTTTGTCTTCTGCAGATAAAAAGCACCATTAATAATGGCCATTCTTCCAGCTACTTCACTCATCGGAATGAGCAAAGGCAAATGGTGGTTATCTGTCTCCACAGTCTCGTAAGCCAGACAGACAGCACCACTCTTGAGCATAGCATCGGTAAGTTCCTTGTCACAGGCAAAATGGAAATAAGTGAATACAAGCTGGTCTTGATGGATAAGTGGATATTCCTCAGCGATAGGCTCTTTCACCTTTACTATCATTTCCGCCTCACGATATACACTCTGAATGTCGGGTAAGATTATGGCTCCTACCTTTTCATACGCTTCATCAGCAAATCCGCTGTTCTCTCCAGCCGTATGCTGAACCATCACTTCGTGACCATGTCGAATGAATTCTGCTACTCCTGCTGGTGTCATTCCAACACGGTTCTCATTATTCTTAATCTCTTTTGGAATACCAATTTTCATGATGTTATAGTTTTAAAGGTTCGACATCCGTTTAACTCTGTAAAGATACTGAAAATTTCAATAGGTTGTATGCACTTAGAGGAAAAATTAACATATCTTATATAAACTATTCCTGTTGAATATACGTATTTTAGTTTATTAGGCAATTAGACTAAACTAATATTCTAACTTTATACATTATAGCTATTCTACAAAAAGGATAATCAAAATGCTGAATTATAAAGCGTTAACATGTTAAGTTTGTAATATACATGTTTACCTCGCCAATCATTAGATTATTATAATTGCTGGCATTTAGTATATTTGTTTAAAAGTAGTTTTGTATTTTCATCTATTCAAACATACGTCTTTACGGATATTAGTTTATCTGTTCGTATGTTTATATGATTATACATAAATATGTTTATTAATATGTTAGTATAATCATTTATTAGTATAATAGCCTATACAAATATATGTTTAATAGATAGTTCATATATAAGTTTAATTAATTTGTCCGTCTATTAGGATATTCATATTTTCGTTTAGTAATACATTCGAAGTGATGCTTATTCTTCATGAAGATTGTTAGAAAAGTATAAAAAAAAGGATATTTACAAAGAAATAAGAAGATAAATTCTTTTATATCAACTATTTTGGCTATTTTTGCAACCAATATTAGAACTAAAGAACATTAGATAATCCAGAAATAAGACTTTTAGTCTTTCAGAACGAAAGAATATAAGTCAATCCGTTTATTCTAATTGCCAGCAATTCTAATATATGTAAATTGAATTAAACAATAAAGTGAAATAAGGAAAAAAGAAATATGAAACATGAACTACAGGAAATTGTTGCAGTAGTGAACAACAAGGGTGGAGTAGGCAAGACAGCTACTGTGCAGTCTCTGGCTTCTGGCATAGTCCGGTTGAATCACAATCTCAGGGTTCTGGTAATAGACTTAGACCCACAATGCAACCTCTCTTCGCTTTTCGGAGTGAGAGATAACGAATATGATAACATATACAACGCCATGTGCAAACAGAGTGGTGTGCCAGTCTACAAATGTAAAAATGGGGTATATGCAGTTCCAGGATCTGCTCAGATGGAAAATATAGAACAACACCTTCCAGGAGGACCTTCACTGAGAGAACAGATGAAGAGCTACACGGTATTACTGGGATGCTTGCAAGACAACGATTGCCATGACATGACAGGAGAAGGACTGAAAAACGTATTTGATGATTTCGACTACATTTTCATCGACTGTCCTCCAGCACTTTCCAAGAACACTTATAATGCTTTGGTTGCTGCGAGCAAGATTTTGATTCCAGTACAGATGGAAGCATTATCTGTCAAAGGAGTAAGTGAAGTACTCAGCGTAATGGATGAAGTGAAGGAGTTCCACATGAACGATAATTTGGAATTACTTGGACTCCTGCCAGTTATGGTAGATGAAAGAACCAAGATTACCAAGCAGTTGAGCAAACTTTTAGGCGAAAAACATGGCGACTTAATTCTGCCTTGCCGTATCCGCCGCTCTGTAAAGTTCCTGGAAGCTCAGGCACACGGACAAAGCATATTCGAATATGCACCTTACTCAAGTACAGGTATCGATTACGAAATTGCTATCAAGCGCATGTTCAACATCAAAATCTAATCTTGGTAGGGTAGGTTGAAACATGTAATAATAAAACAAAAGAAGATAAACTTATAAAATATAAGAATTATGGCTGTAGCAAAAAGAAATTTAGAAGAAATTGGTGAGTCTCTTGAAAATATGGGTATGAACGACCGACCAAGTTTATTGAACACAGAAATGGCTAAAAGCGAAGAGGATAAAAATATATCTAAAGGTGGTCGCAAGAGAAAAAGTTACTGGACTGCAGAGGAAAGACGCACTAGAACGAGTGTGGCTACATATCTTAACAAGGAAGAACTCCTTCTCCTGAAGATGAAATGCCTCTCAGATGATATCCCACAGGAAAACCTGCTCTACAATATCCTGATGGATTACTTGAAAAAGTAAGCAAACAAAAAGTAGTTATTAAAAGGGTGAAAACCACAAAACTGTTTACCTAAAAAAGCGCTAAGCTTAAAAATAAGGTATAAGTTCCTACAAAAACCACATTTTTGTTTACCAAAAGAATGATAATTATAGATTATTTTTTATAATAAATTATATATCTCTTATTTATTACAGAGAGTATAATAGCTTGATTATTAATGAGTTATATTTGAAATGGTAAATAGAAAAGTGGTTTTAGGTAAATAGGAATATGGTTTATGGTAAATAGCTTGGTGGTTTCGGGTAAATATTTATGTGGTTTTAAGTAAATAAAAAAGTGGTTTTAGGTAAACAACTTTGTGGTTTATGGTAAACAGAAATGTGGTTTTTATATGAGCGAACCAAAAGGAAACAAGAATCTGGTGTGGATTAACACACCTTTTTCGCTGACAAAATTGGATAAGCAATATACATTATTGCAACAAAACATATTGATGGTTGCAAGTACCCATCTGCAGAAGTATGTTGAAGAGTATTTTACCGAGAAGAGAGTGCTTGGAGATGCACGCTCCGACTATCTTTTCGAGAAAGGAATAGAGCATGCTGTTATGGAGATTCCGCCCATCAAAATAGACATCAAGGATTTTCAGGTATCAACGGAGTTTCATAATTATAAGAATCTGCGTGATACGCTGAAGAACGATATCCTCAACCTGTCGGTGCGTGTAAAGACGGATAGCAAGACAGAGAAGATACAGCACGTATTTTCAAACATCGAGATTCCGACAACGCAGAAAGGCTATACAAAGAGCGATGGTGAGAAAGTAGAACGCATCAAGGGTGAAGTAATACTTGAGATAGATCCAAAACTCACTATGAGCCTTTTTGACATGCGTCAGGGATATATTCACCATATCTCCATGATTGCTAAATATTCCAAGAAGGTGAATACACCTCGACTCTATATATATCTGCTTCGTCAGATGGGACTAGACAAGAGCTTGGATGTTAAGGTTGAGTTTTTGCCGATGAAACAGTATTTGGGTCTGGTAGAACTTGATGAACATGGCAATATTCTGCTTGACGACAAGGGGGAGCCTGTGATGAATAAATATCCTAAATTCTCGCAATTCAGAAAACAGGTACTCGATGTGGTGAGGGAAGATCTCAACAGAATGGCTAGTCGCAGTGAGACAGATATCGTATTTGATGAATTTTCTGAAGAAGACTTTATTTATCGGAACGGAAAGCATAAGGGAGATCCTGAATATGTTATCTTCCATATCAAGCGGACGGATGTAGGTATCAATCATATCGGAGATAAAGATGCAGATATTGCTCGTCGTCTGAATGAAAAAATAAACCGTAATAGGGGAAAGAAAACATCTGATGATGCCACGCAGCAGGGAGATCTTTTTGCGCATGTATATCAGAATCCTGACAAGAAGATAGAAGTAGACACGACTCAAGGTTTTGAGCAATGGAATCAGTTTATTTCAATGGTACAGGATACCAGTCAGCAAGCCCTGTTGGGCAGATGCAAATTCATAGGAATCAAGAATGACAGATTCTGTATTGCTGCTAGTGATGATGATTTTGCTGCTTTGAAAACATCGGGTCTTGAAAGGCTGGCACAAGAATTTTTTGACTGTGTCGGTTCATTCATGCCTGTATTCTATAGAGGCTAAGCAGAACAAGAAAGCAGAAGAGGAAGTAGGGGAGTACCGTACTTCCTCTTTTTGTACCGTAAAACCACATTTCTGTTTACCTACTTTTAAGAATGACTTATCATCAAAACCACAAAACTGTTTACCTGAAATGTCATGTATATAATTCATTCCATTTTGAGGTTATATTAATTATTTACCAAATCCCGTGTTATAATTTGATATGTAATAAGTTATATCATTTTTATATCAGTCTTTCATTCTTAGGTAAACAGTTTTGTGGTTTTTGGTAAACAAAATAGTGGTTTCAGGTAAACAGTTTTGTGGTTTTTATCTTGATAAGATACTGTTTTTTATCTTATTTTATTTGAAATCAGGCACCTGAATACAATTTGAATATGTGTGTAACTATCAGTATATTAACATGTTATGTAAAACGCCTAAAGGAGTTGTTAGACTTTTTAATTTTTTCTTTAGTAGCAACTGAATAAGAATTTAAAAACCACAAAACTGTTTACCTGGCAGAACATTCATCGATTTTTCTCATAAACCACATTTCTGTTTACTGGTTTTTCTCATGAATTTAACTAGGTAAAAACCACATTTCTATTTACCTAAAAAGGAGCAACTGCTTTTTACTAGGATAGGTAAACAGTTTTGTGGTTTCTGGTAAACAAAATAGTGGTTTCTGGTAAACAGTTATGTGGTTTAGGTAAATAGAATAGTGGTTTAGGTAAACAAGAATGTGGTTTGTGCTACAAAATGCTGTGATTTTTGGTAAACAACTTTGTGGTTTATGCGTAGTTTTGTGGTTTTAGGTAAACAGAAATGTGGTTTTCTCCTTATAGAGAATCAAATTCTTAATTGTCCAATTGTAGAATTGACTAATTGCCGGAAAAACGGCAAGTAAGTTTCTTTTTAGGTTATTATTTTGTCATTGAACTGCTTTCAAGTAAGAAACATTTTAGTAAGAGACTGACTCAAACGTTAGTTGCTGCTACAGTATTATATAATAGTGCCAAGAAAACCCAATGGTCTTTTAGCCTTTGGATTTTCTTGGCACAAAATTTAGCCTTAATCTGTTTCCTTATGTTTATGTAAACGGCTAATTATCTTGTAGCCTCTTCCGTATCTTTTGCCTTTTATTCCAATCAGTCCACCATTATAATAATTCAGAACTTCATTTTTATGGAGTCTTGATAGGGTGGTGTTGAAACAGTTTATCTTGAGAGTAGGATAGAGTTGCATAGTCTTATCAATAAGACTCTCTTTGGTTTGCGGGAGGGACTCCTCTGTTAAGATTTTTACCATCAGAGATGCCAAAGAAGGTTTGGAATTATCTTTCAGGATAGTCTTTTCTTTTTCCTTCTTCTCCTTCTTCTTTTTCTTATGGTTATCTACAGTTGGAGTGGCGGTCTTTTTCTCTTCCTTCTTTGCCTGTTTGGCAAAGGATTCCGCATTGATGTCAAGCTTCAGTCCTAGAATTTCCGAAATGATGTTCTTGAGGACATAGATGAACAACTCGCTGTCTTTACTCTTGAGTGAGGTCTCTTGTTTCCAGTAGCGACTCTTGAAAGCAAGTTGGGTCAACTCTTCAATCTCCTGTTCAGAAATATCTTCTTTGTTAGCGAGACGTGTATTGGCCACATTGAGGAATGAAGCAAAGGAGAAGGTGGAGAATTGACTTGGAATTACGTATGTGAAAATATGATTGTTTTCTCCCTTTGCTGAAGGATGTTTAAGATTAATCATACTCATCCCTTTTACCAGAGCAATTAAAAAAGCCATGCTGGCGTATGAGAGATTTGTATTTTCAACCTCACAGATACCTTTATAGTCGAGGTTCTTATCCGAGATAAAGTTCATGGTAAAAATACCATAGTTAGTCCATTCTGTCGAATGGAGCAACTGCTGGAGTGTGGAATCTTCTGGTGCACCCAAGCCTCTGTTAACGCTATCTATATAGCGACGCATTGTTTCTACTTCTTCCCATTGGAGAAGTGAATCATCTCCCGGCTCATTGTTTCTGATGCAGCCGATGGTTCCCAGTCTGATAACATCAGCAGAAGTTGAAGTTCGCAGGTGATTTGCGAGCTTGGCAAATAAATTAGGCATCCAGTCGAAATCATCAACCGGCGAATCTACATAATCTTCCTGATAGTAATTGTTATCAGTAAAATCTAAATCTTGATACATGCTATATTCTGTAAAAAATTGAATTCAAATCTTTCATTTGCAAAGGTAAGAAAAAATATTCTATTCTCCAATTTTTTGGCTAACTATTTGAACATCAGAGTATATTTTATGGTTTTGTTTGCTGAAAAATCACAAAAAATGGTCTTATTTGTAAAAACAGACAGACTTTTTAATAGTTTACAGGTCAAAAGGTGAGAAAGAATCTGTATTTTTTCTTGTATGATTAAAATGTTTTTTGTAACTTCGCAGCATGATTTAACGTGAATAATAATACTTATATATATAATTAAGGTGAAAGCATTTACATATATCCAGCAAGGAAAGTTTGGCTTCACAGAAAAAGGGAAGCCTACGATAATAGATGAGCATGATGCCATCGTAAGAGTAACGCTGAGCAGTATCTGCACCAGTGATCTTCATATCAAGCATGGTTCTGTGCCTCGCGCAGTACCGGGGATTACTGTTGGCCACGAAATGGTAGGCATTGTAGAGGAAGTAGGGGAGAGGGTTTCCTATGTGAAGCCGGGAGACAGAGTATCCGTGAATGTAGAGACCTTCTGTGGAGAATGCTTCTATTGCAAGCATGGATACGTGAACAATTGTACATCTCCACATGGCGGATGGGCACTGGGATGCAGAATCGATGGCGGGCAGACGGAATATGTGAGGGTTCCTTATGCTACAACCGGCTTGAACAAGATTCCTGATTCGGTAAGCGATGAGCAGGCGCTCTTTGTTGGCGACATCCTTGCTACTGGATTCTGGGCTACGAGAATATCTGAAATTACGGAAGAGGATACTGTCTTGATTATCGGTGCTGGCCCTACGGGTGTCTGCTGTTTGCTTTGCACCTTGCTCAAGAATCCGAGAAACATCATCGTCTGTGAAAAATCAAAGGATAGGCGAGAGTTCATCCAGAAGCATTATCCGCAGGTGATGGTTGTTGAAACGGAGGATTGTGAGGCATTTGTCAAACAACATAGTCTGCATGGGGGAGCTGATGTGGTGATGGAGGTTGCAGGTGGACCTGATACCTTCCAGCTTGCCTGGAAGTGTGCCCGTCCTAATGCCATCGTCACCATCGTTGCGATGTATGACAAGCCGCAGATGCTTCCGCTTCCTGATATGTATGGCAAGAACCTCATCTTCAAGACGGGAGGTGTGGATGGATGTGACTGTGGGGAAATCCTTGATTTGATAGCCCAGGGAAAGATAGATACCACTCCTCTGATTACCCATCGTTTCCCGCTTTCAAGAATAGAAGAGGCATACGATGTTTTCGAGAACCGCAAGGATGGAGTCATCAAGGTGGCGATATTTCCTGGATTAACAAGAGAGGGTGGGTCATAACTCCATGACCCACCCTCTCTTGTTAAAATGCAATGTTCTGTAAATATTAAGCTTTACTGCTAGGAATGGCAGAAGCAACACCTTGGTGCATCATACGCGATTTTTCCTTAGCCAAGGCTTGCATGTCTACAGCCACATCGTCTTCATCCACGATTTCTACGCCAGTCATCGTTTCGATTACGTCTTCCATGGAAACCACTCCTCTCAGACATCCGTATTCATCCACGATGATAGAGATGTGTTCTCGTTTTTCCAACATCTTTTCCCATATCTGGTATAGAGATTCATCCTCGTTGAAGGAAAGAATCGGACGCATCAGTTCGGATAATCTGGTTTGGAACTCATCGTCTGAAACCAATTTGAGAACCATATCTTTCAATACGTATCCCACAATGATATCTTTATTGTTGTCATAAACGGGAATGCGTGAGAATTTCCATTCTTTCTGTTCGTAAAACTCCTTGGTAGTCAGATTCATGTTGGCTGATTCTACTACGATGGATGGAGTCATCACCTCCTTTGCCTTTACTCCTGCCAGGCGAATGCAGCTTTTGATGATCTTGCTTTCCGATTCACGGAAGATGCCTTCTGTAGTACCTACGTCTACCATGGCCGATACCTCCTCGCGACTCACGGAAGCCTGGTGGTTCTTCGGAGTAAATACCTTAGTGATAAGTTCCGAAAGCAGTACCAAAGGATAGTTGATAATGATGAGCACACGGATGATCTTGGTAGATGTCATGGCAAGAGAGCGCCAATATGAAGCTCCGATAGTTTTCGGGATGATTTCTGAAAGTACCAGAATCAACAGAGTGAGAATGGCGGAAATGATGCCGAAGTATTCTTCGCCAAAGAGTTTCATAGACTCGGCTCCTACACCGGCAGAACCGATGGTGTGGGCGATGGTATTGAGCGAAAGGATGGCACCCACCGGACGGTCTACGTTGTTCTTATACTGTTTCATCAGTGAGGCAGTCTTGTTGCCTTGATTCTCCTTCATCGAGATAAACGACATCGGAGTAGAAAGTAATACCGCCTCCAGGACGGAGCATAAAAAGGATAGTGACAGAGCACCTAAAAAATATAAAATGATTAAACCCATGTAAATTTAAATTCGTTAATAATATGTTGTCTCAAGCAAGATAGATATTATTTCCGAAGACTACAGTTGAGGATGTAATGGGGAACATTACATCTATGTTTATCCAATATAAGTGCATTTTTAAATACCATATACTATATGTTTCATATTTTCTGCAAAGATACTGATAAAAAAATGAATCTAATATGTTTTTGTTGAAAATTAAATTGTTTTAATATGTTTTTGGTAAATTTGTAGAGAAGTATAAAAAATCTAATTTTAACAGTAAGCGTCTCCGCGTTTATACTTTGCCCTTTATCGTAAAAGTTCTTACCTTTGCACCATAATTTTAAAAGCAACGCAATTAAGAGAGCAACAGAACGTTATGAGAGGGCATGGAATGCCTTCCAGATTCATTTGAATCATAATCCAAAAGCCAGTTTGATTCCTTTTTTAAAGGAACGGCATGTAAACCATCGCTCGATGCATAGATGGATGTCAGAGAAAGGTTATTCTGTTAGGTTAGCCAAACAGCAGATTCGTCTGCTTCAGGCCGAAGCCCGTAAAGATTGTTCCGAGGCAATAGCCAAGGACACTGGGATGATGTTTCTTCCCATGGAAATGCCATCCGACCCCGTCTGTCCAGAGAACTATCTTTTTGGCATACCCCTAACCTTCCCAAATGGAACGATAGTCACCATCAAGAAAGGTAGCGTCAAATCTGTCATGCATCTGATGAAACTTTACGAAAAGGAGGATATGCTATGTTTGGACTAAACGAAAATACCCAGTATTACGTCTGCCAGCGATATGTCCGAATGAACATGGGCATAAACGGTTTGTATCAGATTGTGAGAACCGAGATGGAACTTCCGCCACTTGGTGGTGCGGTATTCATCTTCTTCTCCAAGAACCGCCAGCAGGTAAAAATGCTCTTTTAGGTAGTCTTGGATTGATGGCACTTTTTTGTATGTTGTTATATCTACTACTTCTTCTACTACTACTTCTTCTTCTACTATATCTACTTCTCCTTTTTCTATCTTTTCCTGCATTACGGATAGGGTAGGAGATAGTGTCTGCTATGACCTCCGTAGTTCTAGAGATGTTTGGAAAAACTTCTACATCTTTGGCTATACTGGCAGATTTTACAATGAGTCTTCGTCATTATTCTCTTAAAAATGGGGAAATCTCGTTTTTTATTTGTACTTTTGCCTAGTTATTTCACAAGAATTCGGATGTTAATAGGAAAGAATGGAAAGAAAAATCATTATATTGAGTGACAATCGTACAGATACCCCTTTGCTCGGGACGGAGCATGGGTTATCTGCTTATATGGAATATGGGGGAAGAAGGTATCTGCTCGATACCGGGGCTTCCGACTTGTTCATGCTTAATGCTGAGAAACTGGGTGTAGATTTAGGAGAGGTTGATTATTGTCTGATCTCGCATGGGCATAATGATCATATTGGTGGGCTATCTGCCTTTTTAGAGATGAATCACAAGGCAAAGGTAATTTTGTCTTCTGAGATTCCTGGGGCTGAATATGCTTCCGTCAGGCGTTATCAGCATTCCATCACGGGAGATGTGGATTTTCAGAAACATAGAGATCGTTTTGTATTCATCAAAGAGGATACTTGTGTGGATGGTATTCATGTCTATTCTCATCTGGCTCATCATCATGCACAGCCTTTGGGTGATAGAACGTTGTTGATAAAGGCTGATAGTGGGGAGTTTGTGAAGGATACTTTCCATCATGAGTTGGCATTTGTAGTGGGGGATGTTCTCTTTACAGGTTGTGCCCATAACGGTATTTTGAATATTTTGGAATCCATCCAGGAACCTATTCGTTTGTGTCTTGGTGGCTTTCATCTTTTGGACAGTCATTTAAGCGAGCATTATGAGACGGATGAGCAGTTACGGGAAATCTCTTCGGAATTAGTGCGTCGTTATCCTTATGTTGAATTCTATACCGGGCATTGTACAGGAGAGCATTGTTTTGAGGTGTTGTCTGAAGAAAAGTTTTTGAGATTGCATCAGTTTCATTGTGGGGATGATATTTGCTAGAAATAGGTTGGGTACTTATCGACTGAAACCGATATGATAACTATATCATCAGCCAGTCATTGGTATCTCGTAACCCAAACGGATTTGGAATATACGTGTCAATATCTGTCCTTCTTTCACCACATAATAGGCAACAACACCAGACTCATCTTCTTGATAAGCCTCATTCAGCAAAGCCTCCGCAACATTGTTGTTGCGAATGCTATAGAAAGAATCATTTTTATAATACTGGCGAATCTGAACCATGACTGGACCATATTTCCAAGCCTCAAAATGTGCCTCAAACATAGGTTCACCCTTTTGAATCAAGCACTCACGCTGCGTGAAATAAAGTAGCTTATGCAACTTCATTTCATCAATACGAACGCCAAAATCATCCATATAGCGCTTGTATATATAAGAGGCAACTTGTAATATTCCCATCATGCTCATTATTCATTTTTTATTGTTTACGCCGCAAAGTTACGTCTTTTTCTTGAATCCGCCAAAGAAAAGAGGGGAATTATTTCAGTTCAAACGATACTTTTGTTCTTTTCGCTTTGTTTTGGACATTGTTTGATGTTCAAATACTTAGCGTTGAATAACCTTCACCTTCTTAATTTTACTATGCAATCTCCAGGTTAGGATGTTTCCAATGATATATTCCTTTTTGGGGGTGTAATATCTAAGTGTGTGTTCCTGGGGGAACGCTCATTTTTGTACCATCTATTCAAGGCTACCTGAGTGATAGGGGAACCTTGGATAAACAGGAAGTGCTTTTGGGGGATGCTGTCTCTATCTATCTTCTATCTTCATCTTATTATTTGCGAGGGGGAATTTGGAATGTGAATCTGTTCATTGCTTTAATGGGTCGGCTTTAGGGCTTGTTTTGTATGCTTTTGGGGATTTTTGACTTACAGAAAGGTTAAAAAGTATGCAAAAAACAGAAAATCTTCATGATAGTTGAAATTATCTGAAAATAAATGTGTATTTTTGTGCCTATAAATATAAGTATAATATAATTTAAAGCTTAATAAAGCGCATAACTTATATTATAGTATAATTTAAAAATGAGATATTATGGTTGATTATTACGAGTATTCTATACCAGAATTGGTAAAGCTTCTTGGTGCAAGATTCAAGGATTACCGTCTGCGTAGCCACATGACACAGAAAGAGGTATCTGAACAATCGGGTATTACAATCGCAACCATTCATAAGTTTGAGAATGGTACATCCGGCAATGTTTCGCTCGGCACATTTCTTTTGCTGCTGAAGGCGATAGGGCAGATAGATGCCCTTGATGAACTGATGCCGGATTTACCGCCATCTGCGTACCTGATGAAAGAAGAAAAGAAAGTTCAACGAATAAGACATAAGAAGTCATGATAGCTAGTTCATTAAAAATAATGCTTTGGGACAAGGAAATCGGTCGCTTGTCCTGGGATGCAAGGAGAGGGGTTTCGTTTTTTGAGTACAATCCTGCTTTTCTTGGTGGGAGGCTTGATCCGTTCCCTCTGGTGGCTTCTGTCAAGTCACCTGCCAGCCGTCGTCCCATCATGGGTGACAGGGAAACGAAGCTTTACCGCAAACTGCCTCCTTCCCATATCTGCCATGTTTGTCTTTCCAAGGCTATCTTTTAGGTAGTCTTGGATTGATGGTACTTGGGGGATGGTATTATATCTACTTTTCGATGAAATCGTTCTTTTGGGGGAGCCAAGGAGGAATACATGGTTGATATGGACTGCATGTGTTTCTCTTGGCTCTTTTTCTTTTATGCCGGCTCTTTTATGCTTATCTTTGTCTATCTGTTTTGTTGATATCTATGGTTTGGTTTTACTGTGTCGTGGTTTAGGTAGATATCCATGGGAAGATGATACTTATATCTATTGTTTTCTACTGTAGTTTTGTGAATAGAACCTCGTTTTTATCATTTTGTCGCAGCATAATCCCACCAGGCTTTTTATCGTGCAAAGGTATGGTAGTCTTGACCGATTGTTTGGCTTTTTGCCACTTTTGACTGTCATGCTTACCTTATATGCAAATGCTATCTTCTGTTTCTGCCAAGGCATGTTGCCTTATGCATACAGTTGCTGCTGATTGCTCTTTGTGGAGCACTGATGTGAATGGTGCCAATGGTGGAATTTCGGCTTTCCTATCAAATTTTAAAGTGGATGGAATATAGAGCTTTAGAAATGAACCATTATGAACCGTTTTTCTGAATCTCGATGTTAGTGATGCAGGAAAATTGTAACTGTCTGATAATCGGAATGGTAGAGAAATGCACTTCATACGCCTCTCAACTTAAAAACAGAATATCTTAGTGAAAATCAATATTTTAACATTTGTAATTTGTGTGTTTACATTTTTTTTAGTATTTTTGCAACGTATTTCTGTGTTTCTCATAGAGAGATGCAGGAGAGTTAAAATTTATAATATGGCTTTCATCAGAAGCAGAATGTTTATGAAACACAATTTGCTAAACACTAGCCTGTTCGCATCATGTATGTGTAAGGTTGAAAGACATAAAAGTATTGAAGATTAGTGGAAGTTAGTCTATTGGTTTTTCAATGCTGTGATACTTTTCACAACCCCAATAACTCGGGAAGAGGCATCTTTTCAGGGGAAGCCGGAATATGTCTTGCAACCAAATCCGGTTGGATATTTAGTTACACTTTTTAACTCTTCCCTTGCGTTTACAATTCAAATTCAAAATCCTGTATGTGGTTTATAGTCAAGACTGATGTTTTTTCAGAGCAGCAATCCATAGATTTTCTGCGTGAAAAATACAATCATATCATCACCGACTTCTATTTTCCTTTAGGAAGAAAAACCTACAAGAACGAAAATGGAGAAGTGAAGGTACGCTTTGTGCCGGTCTTGCAGGGAATGTTCTTCATCAGAGTGCAGAATGAAAGGCGTTTGAAGAAGGTTCTCTCCCCATATGGCTACTTTATGTACAAGGGTTTTGAAATGGAACCGCATACTTCCGAACTGATAGAACGCACCTTCTTTACCAAGGCGCATATCCTATCTGCTGACAGCAAGCAGATGTCATTGGACGAAATAGTAAGACAGTCAAAAATCCCTGATGAGGATATGGAGACTTTTGTCTATTTCAATGACAGGATAGGCGATGACATCAATGGATTGAGTATCGTAGAAAAGCGTTACAGCGACCTGGTTAAGGAGAATGACACCATCCGCATCCTCTCCGGGCCTCTGGCTGGTCGGGTTGGCGTTATCAAGCAAATCAAGCATAAGGGTAAGAAAGATCGTCATCTTTTGGTGCGCTTTGGAAACAACTACTGTCTCAGTATCTCCAATATCCGCCAGTATGCCTTGCAGATAGAGCATGAGGCTCCTTCTGAATCCGTGGGTGCATGGCGGGCTATTGACCAGATGATCGGTTATCTGCAGATGAAGGAACCTTCGAAAAATGCGGGGGATCTATTACGCAAGCTCTTCATGAATTATCAGAAGAAATTGACTATATATCACAACCGTCAAACTTCTGATATCGCCTACAGTAAGATGATGGCAAACAGGAAGGATGTCCAGCAACAGGAGGTGCTTGAAAATTTAGATGAATCGATGTGGAAGAATTTCCGCATTCTGGCCAACTACCTCCCTTGTGATAATGCAACCCTCGAACAGGGATTGAAGGAACTGATTCCAGATGTCGTTCTCCGTCCGTTTCTCACGCCTGCTTCAGGCATTGCTATTCCTGAGGGACAAGGTTACCATGTATTACAGCATAATGGAATTACGGAATTCATCTTTCCATGCAACCTTCGGGAATTCTTCAGGGGCAAGGAATATGAGGCAGACAAATATGCACCGGTCTTTGATGAGGACTATGAGTATGATGCTCATTTCGCACTTTTGAAGACTGTAGAAGGCAAGGTAAAGGCTATCTGTTCATGGGGGGGCTTCTATGACAATTATGCTTCTCAAAGTAAAGATGAAAGGGCTCTGTTCCTTTCAGACCTGGAAGCAAAGAAATATTCCCGATTGCTCTACCTGCTTACACAAAGCGACTATCGGTTTGAAAAGATCGATGGAATCGGGGGCTTTTCGCTAGAGACCGGTATTGAATACACTGATGATATGGAGGAGTTGGGGAGAAGAGCTCATGAGTTTTTCACTCTTCATTCGTCTCTCTTCACTTCCCTCACCGCAGCAGCCGTAGAAGTATGGCAGGGAGCGCGTCTTCTGATTTGGCGTAAGTATCTCCAGCGCTACGTCTTGCTTCATAAGGTGCCTGTCATCGACCAGCCTTCTGTCATCACTGTTGATTCCAAGCAGGAAGATGCATTTGCAAAGACTGACGGCAAATCGGATATGACAAAGATAGCCGCAGTTTTGAATGATGCGAAGGAAATCATAGAGAACCATCTGGCAAAGGAAGAAATTGCGTATGCTATATTACGGTTTCTTTCCACCTCATTGGTATTCTCTTCCCATTTTGCAGAAGATGAACTATATAATTATATCACAGACTCATTTCATCCGGACAACACGCTTTCTGAGTTGTTCCATGAAATTGTAGGGAAAATCACTCAGATGGATCGCAGCTGTTCAATAGTCAGCCATCTACACAAAGGAATGGTAGAGTTGCAGGAACAAGATTCGTGGATATACTTCAAGTTCCCATCCTATCTCAAGCAGATTCAGGCGATAGATAAGATGGTAAAAAATAAAGAAGGAATTAAAAATTAATATTATGCTGAAACTGAAACAGGTAATTATTAGAAAAATTGAATCCAAATTCAAAGATTCTAAGTATGTGGCAGATATTGTGAAAATCAATGATAAGACAGGTTGTGGCGGTCTTCATGGCTATACTGACATCAACGACCCCGCCCTTGATGAATATCGCGATTGGATCAATTTCCATATTCGGATGATGGAGAGCATGAACGCCAGTAAGATGACCCTGACTGTTGGTGAGAATGTTGAACTCTGAAAACAAATTACATATGTAAGCAACCCCTATTTTGGCGGTTTGAGACAGAGGCACTTTTAGTTAAACCTGTTTAAAAATCGAAAAAGTTCAAATTCTTAAAATACTCTGTATCCCCAGTAAACACTGGGGGTGGAGTTGTATTGCCATAGGGGTTGGATGCTACAAAGAAGACCGAGATGCTGAACGATTTCGATTCACCATTCGATATCACCGTAGATCTCTACAAGTAATTGGGCGGAGTTGAAAAAACACCCCAAAAATTTGGTAGTTTCACGGAAAACCCTTATTTTTGCACCTAAAAAAGGAGATACAATTATGAATACAGCTACATATACATTAGATGTCCCTGCAACCGATATTTCTCTTTTCAAATCATTGATTAAGAAATTCGGGTGGGTTGCCAAAAAGCAAAAAGCCCCTAAGGCTTGTAGATTAGACAAGGCATTAGAAGCAGCAAAGAATGAAAAACTCTTTGCTACTAATGATTTGGATGAATTAATGAAGAGTCTTGCTGAATGATGAAATATACAGTTAAGTATTCAACTTTGTTTAAAAAGTCATTTAAAAAATGTATGAAACGAGGTTGTTCTGAGGGTAAATTTCGTAAAGTCATTTCTATTTTGGCAGAAACTGGAACTTTACCACCAGAATATAAACCACATCCTTTAAAGTCAAACTATAAAGGATGTATGGAATGTCATATTACTTCCGATTGGCTTTTAGTTTGGAAACAAAATGATAAAGAATTGATTCTGATTTTAACCGATACAGGTACACATAGTGACATTTTTGGCTGGTAGCCCACTAATATGAGTTATCTGAGTAAAATGTTATAGCAAGTTATACCCAGGCGGTCCCATCCCGCACAACATGGCGAGGGCTTTGATGCCCCGCCAACCTTATAGCGTAGCGGTTCTGAGCACCGGAGGGCGGTTTTCCTCTTCTTCCCTGAGGGGAGAAGACCGAGATGAGAGGTGGAGCTTTCTTTAATGGGAAAAAGCGATGCCAATGAGTGCAATGAAAACTCGTTTTCAAATTGCCGAGTGCAGCTCGCTTTATCAATAAAGAAGGACGGGATGATTTTAGAAAAACAGCACCGAGTAGGGCGGTTACATCCCTAATCCCTATGGTAGGGATTTAGGGCTTGGGTATAGGGTAAGGACCCCCTCTTCGCAAGAGGGGGACAGGGGAGTCGAAACAAAACTTACGTTATGAACATAGAAGAAAAAAGCAGATTTCATGCATCGCTTCAAGGCTTCATGTCCCTAATCCCATGTAATTATAACTCGAACAAAAAGGAGAATGTCAAGGCTGCCTAAGTGGCAGCTCTGGCAATACCAATTAATAACATGTTTTAAAAAAAATGTTGGATGTGCTAACTGTTGAAAATCAGTAGTTACGTTCTAACGGTGATTTACCACTGATCTCACGGATAATAAAAATCCCAACCTGTATTGCTACAAGCTGGGATGATTTTGAACACGAATAACTCGAATAGCACGAATATCCGGGAACTGTCCGGGCTTTCTAGAGATGGAAGTCGATTTCTTTCAGCCATTCCTTGACATCGAAGCAAGGACAGCTCTTGCGAACCCAGGGGAGGTCGCGATGACCTAGGATCTCGGCATCGGGATAGTCGAGGACGAGACTGTAGAGGAGGTCTTCCAAAGATGCTTTCTGGGCAGGAGTGCGAGTGTCGGCAGGCTTGCCTTTCTCGTCGAGACCACCCTCGTAGCAGATTCCGATGCTATGGGCGTTGTAGTGGCGGGCGTGAGCGCCCTCCTCGCTTTCTGGACGGCAGGGATAGACCACGCCATCCTTCGTAATGTAATAGTGGTAACCGATGGAGTGGAAACCACGGGCCTTGTGGCAGGCTTCTAAGGCTTCTACTGGGAAGTCCTGGTTAATACGTGTGGCACTGCAATGTACCACGATCAAATCGATTTTTCTTTGATTCTTCATTGGATTCTTTGGATTTTAAAGGGTTAATGATTGTCTCCCACAGATTACACAGATATTCACAGATTTTAGACCAGTTCGGTCTTTTTGTTATGGCTTATGACAGATTATGATATTACATATAAGATTAGAGGTGCCATTTATAAGGTTTATAATTCCTTGGGACCAGGCCTCTTAGAGTCGGTCTATGAGGCTGCTCTTTGCTATCAGTTGCGAAAAGAGGGCTTAACTGTAGAAAACCAAGTCAAGTTAGATGTCGTATATGATGGTGTTGTCTTGCCAGTGGATTATAGGCTCGACATTATTGTAGAACGTTCTGTCATCATTGAGTTGAAATCTGTTGAGGAATTAAAGCCTGTACATCATAAGCAACTTATGACTTATCTGCGTATAGCCAAGAAACATACTGGTATTCTTGTCAATTTTAATACAGACGATATAGCTAGCCAAATATTCCGTAAGGTTAATGGCTATTAGCCGCATCTGTGTAAATCTGTGAGATCTGTGGGAGAACTAAAATATCACTTGCAGCTCTGCACACAGAAGGAGCTGAGGACGGCAGTGAGGACGGTGATGACGAAGTTGATGACTTTCTGGATTGTTTCCTTTTTCATTGTTGTTAGTGATTAGTGTAATTAGTGATTAATGTTTAATTTTCCCACAGATTACACAGATTATCACAGATTATAGACTCCTTCGGAGTTTTTTGCAGTGAGACCTGATGAGTATAAGACCGTTGCTTGCAACAAAGAATTATCTGTGTAAATCTGTGAGATCTGTGGGAGACCAAGAAGGAAGCGGGCAGGATGAGCAAGTATCCGTTCAGGGCGATGATTTGACAATGTTGAATGGTGAGTGATGAACTCATTCCTGATGGGGCCCTCGGATTACTCCGGACTGCATCCTGCCGATGCGCTTTCTCTTGTTTCAGATGCGAGGCTGGTAGGGCTACTCTAAGCCGTCGCCTCCTCCTTCTCCAGTGGTTCCGCTACCGCCCTGGTTGGTGTTGTCACCACCAGGGGTATCCTTTCCGGTATCTGGGGTGGTGCCATCACCTAACAGGGCAGAGGCCTTCTTCAGCGTAGCTTCGAGGTTGATGGTCTTGGCGCTGAACTCACCGGTGCCACGAGCACGGAGACGGAAACCGTCGATGTTCTTGGCGATGGTGAACTCCTTCTCTGAGCCGGCTCCCTCCTTGTTGCGGATGCCGATGGAGAAGATGGCGAGGTCGTCAATCTTCACAGCGAAACCTTGCAAGGTGAGTTCCTTGATGCACGATACCATATCGGTAATCATGCCCTTGATGGCTCCCTTAGAGAAAGGAGTGTTGTGGCTAGCCATGTGTTCGGCCAGGCCGTCGATGTCTACCGTCTGAGTGATGACTGGATAGGCGTAATACTTGCCGTATGCCTCTGGCATCTTGGCGTTCTGATTTAGTTTTAGTACGTAAAGCAGCATAGTTTTTAAGTGTTTAAATGGTTAATGGTTAATGTTGAGTGGGCGCTGCGCAGTGCCTGATTCTTGAACACGAATCTCACGAATCGAACGAATCTTTGACTCCTCGCGGAGTTTTTGTTTTCCCACAGATCTCACAGATTTTCACAGATTTTTGACTCCTCGCGGAGTCTTTGCTGTGAGCCTTAGTGAGTACCGTTGCTTGCAACGAAGAGAATCTGTGCAAATCTGTGAGATCTGTGGGAGACTCTTTCTGAATCACATTGCAAAGATACAACATTTCATTTTCCCAACTCACCGATGCTCACTGTTGCTCACCGATTATCACTGATAAATATCAGGGTTCTCCCAAATGGAAGAAAATATAGGATACTTGCAGGGGATTGAACTCCTTGCTGTTCTTGTTGTATCCACTCTTCTGCAACTGCTCGTAGAGCTGGGTGCATCTTACTATCCATCTCATCAGATGGGCTCTTGCCACGTCCGGGTCGGAATCCGGAAAATAGAGCAGGGCTAACTCCTGCTTGGTGTAACTTCGTAAATCCATTGTCTTTATTTTAAAGTTTAATGTTTAATTTTCCCACAGATCTCACAGATTTCGACTCCTTCGGAGTTATTTGCTATGAGGCATAGTGAGTACCTGTTGCTTGCAACAAGATTATCTGTGTAAATCTGTGAGATCTGTGGGAGACTAAGAATAATGTTGAATGTTATCTATTAGAGTTATGCTTCGTAACTATGATACTTAGCGGTCGAAAACGAGTTATAAAAAGTGATTGAAAGAAGAATGAGGAAAGTTTACTGATTATCAGTTACTTTCCTCATTTTGGTTAAAAGAGATGACGACAAACGAAGACGGAAATATGACAATATAAGACAGAGGAACGTTACCAACTCGTAACCTATACTTTTGAATGGTACGATTCGAGTTTTGAAGAATAATGTAGGTTATATATAGTAAGGGAATGTGCAGATATATAGTGAGTTGCTAATGAGAAACGTAAGTTTTTTGTTGATAAACGAAAATTGTGGCGTTCTGTGGTGAATTGCGTGGCAAGAAAAGACTCTTCAGATATTAATTTTGTACGCAAAAAAATAATGAAGTTATGAAGAGTACATTTTCAATTATCTTCTACCTCAAAAGACAGGTAGTTAAGAAAGACGGTACAGTCCCAGTCATGGGACGTATCACAGTGGACGGAACACAGGCACAGTTCAGTTGTAAGGTGACGGCAAATCCAAAATTGTGGGACACCAAGGGCGGACGCATGACAGGAAAAAGTATGCTGGCATTGGAGGTGAACCGCAAGCTGGACAAGATGCGTGTGAGTATCAACAAGCATTATCAAGAGATTCTTGACAGAGACAATTATGTGACAGCCGAGAAGGTGAAGAATGCTTTTCTTGGATTGGAATATCGCTGTCAGACTTTGCTGAAGGTTTATGCTCAGTACAATGAGGATTATGAGAAACTCTATAAAGCGGGTATGCGCTCTTGGGGTTCCCTTAGAAGATATAGATGCGTGTACCGTCATCTACAGGAGTTCTTGCAGAGTCGTTATCATGTCAACGACATATCTCTTAAAGAACTGACTCCTGCTTTTATTACGGATTTTGAAGCTTTTCTGCGCACAGATAAACATTTGTGCGAAAATTCACTGTCAGTGTATATGCTGCCATTGCGAACAATGGTGTTCAGAGCGATAGATAATGGATGGTTAACGAGAGATCCTTTCCATGACTATAAGGTGCCGAAAGTAGAGACAACTCGTGGATTTCTGACGAAAGAGGAGATTCATCTGCTGATGAATGCTGAGTTGAAAAGAAAGACCATGCAATTGATAAGAGACCTGTATCTGTTCTGTTGCTTTACGGGATTGTCGTTTTCAGATTTGAAAAATCTGAAAGAGGAACATATACAGACATTCTTTGATGACAGTGAATGGATAATGATCGATAGACAAAAGACGGGTGTGAGATCGACCATCAAATTGTTGGATTATCCAAAATCCATCATGGAGAAATACAGAGGACTATGTGCGGATGGACGAATCTTTCCAGTGCCATGCTATTCTGATTGTCGTGGCATTCTGCTTCGCGTGGCGAAAAGATGTGGCATTACGAAGCACCTGACCTGGCACATGAGTCGCCATACGATGGCTACGGAGATTTGTCTCACCAATGGTGTGCCAATAGAAACGGTGAGTTCGATATTGGGGCATAAGAATATTAAAACAACACAAATTTACGCAAAAATAACTAAGGAAAAGTTGAATAAGGACATGGATAAGTTATCTTTGCAACTGAATCATATCGAGGAGTATATGGGACATGTAGAACAGAGTGTTGAAAATGACAAGAGTAATCTAATTTCTAAACAAGACGAAGTATGAAAAGACAGGTGATAACAATACAGGAGGACATGGTCATCTACGCACCTCATCATGGTGAGGTGTGGATGACTGCGTGGGAAATAGCGGAGCTGTTCTATGTTTCGGGTATAACAGTGAGAAATACGATTAAACGTATTTTCAAACAGGGAGTCTTGAAAGAATTTGAGACATATCGCCATATCAAGTTGGAAAATGGAAACTCCGCTGATGTGTATAATCTGGAAATGGTTATGGCGATCGCTTTTCAAATGGATACTTTCCAAGCGAAGCTGTTCAGAGAATGGTTGGTTGGGAAGATTGTTCATAAAGAGCAGAATGCTTGCTTTCAAGGGCAGCATGGACAGGCTGTCATTGTTGTTATGAATGGGCATGAAAAGTATTAGTTAAGAAAAATACAGCTTTTGTATGATGCGAATTTAAAACAGTGTTGAGCTATTTCTAACATAGTTTGACACTGTTTTTTTTGTAAATGCTATAATAAAGTATTCCAAGAAATATATGTAAATGTGACAAATTGTCTTATGATAAGACCCTATATGGGAAGAAATGTCTTTGGCATATATTGTGTATAGATTAAAAATTAGTGTCACGGCACTCGCTTGCTGTAAAATCTGTATGAGGGTTAGGCGAAAAAGTTTACCAATTCTTAAAAAATGGTGGAGCTTCAACTCCATATAAAAGGGAAGTAAACATGTTGAACAAAAATTTAAAGTTATGGGCATAAAACCAGGACCAAAGAGAATTGCGGTTTCTACGGGAAAGCCTGATCGTCGTCAAAGAGACAACAAAGACACTCCAGGAAACACCCCTTCTTTGAAACCACATATTCACAAGAAAGGAGATTAAACTCCGTAAAAAAAGAGGGTGTGTCATAAGTCTGTGACGCACCCCTTTTTATTTTTTGCCT
>ERZ791724.630-NODE-630-length-25960-cov-10.753870_pt1 | contig 25960 bp, 21 predicted proteins | sample MGYA00510044_ERZ791724 | MGnify/ENA primary metagenome ERZ791724 (study PRJEB30046, sample SAMN00715140) | human gut metagenome | study: EMG produced TPA metagenomics assembly of the A metagenome-wide association study of gut microbiota in type 2... | reverse complement strand
AAAAGGAGTACTTTCACAAGCACTCCTTTTCATATTATACAAAAACATTATGAATGCTTACTTGAACTTTATAACCTATTGATAACCAATACTATTAGAAATGGTCTATTTTTATCGAGTAACAAAATAGTAACATAAAATAGTTAAAGAAACTAAATCGCTTATTTTGCTCGCTACAAAGGTAACAAAATAAACTTGAATGCCAAAAACACTTTAACTTACTTTAACTTTGTAATCATTTGTATGTCTACTGCACACCAAACGTATACCTAAAATCTGAATATCTTACAGATTAACGAATTACATATTTTTTCACATTTGGTGGTTTCAGAAAAAGCTTCTATCTTTGCATCGTCAATGTTACGGTTGACAGACTAAAGTAGTCCTCCTTTCAAGGCGCAAGCCTACAAGATATGAACCTCTGAGTCGTTGTCCGTAACCAACACTCGGGGGTTCTTTTTTATTCCCCTGAGTTTGAGACAAGACAAGATGGAAAACTATGGGCTAAATACCTTCCGATTCATCGAGTCTATAAATTGCAAGGAAGAGTCATGGCAGAGCACAGGATTGATTGCAGAAGGTGCGACAAGGACTGAAAACTATATTTCAGAAAGCTGCAAAACCGATTCACGTATAGATTTGTGATAGGTCGATGGAAGGGGCGAATATACGGTCTCCACCCAAGTGAATCCTCCACCACAATGAAAGATTTGTGGGTAAGGGGGATTTTACTTCCCTCAGCTAACGTGCAACCAGTTCCTATTTAAAGCCTACGGAATATAAATTTAATTAAATATTTTCGTTATGAAAAATAATAAGAAACAACCTGACGTGTACGTGCCTACGCGCGAAGAGTTCGATGAGTTTTGTGCTCATGGAATGAAGTTGGATGATAAGGAATGGATTGATGCCATTTGGAATCTTGCATCAAAAGTCGGATGGAAAAAGAAAAATGGCGAAGCTCCTAATCATTGGCACTCACTTGTATCTGCTTATAATGGAGTGTTGATTGCTAAAAGAGGAAGAAAACCTCGTTTACGAGTAACAAAAAAAGTTCCTCAGCATGAAAAGACAATCATCAATGAGATTGAAGAGACGTTTCCTGACAATGGTCTTCATTATGTAGCATACACTGATGGTTCTTGTGACAACTTATCTCAAACTAAGGCTGGTGGTGCGGCATACGTCATTCTCAAAGATGGGGAAATTTTAAAGGTGAAGAATCATGGTCAACTTAACACCTCAAATAACAGAATGGAGTTGTTGGCGATTATTAGTGCTGTGAACGCTTGCCCTGATGGTGCATACGTGGATATTTATACAGATAGCCAGTATTGTATCTTGGTGCTCTCCAAGTCATATAAGCCAAAGAAGAATCCTGACCTCTATGAGTTGTATAAGAAATGCTCTGCTCATTTGGCAGGAGTTCGTTTTCACTGGGTGAAAGGTCACAATGGTGACAAGTACAATGAAATGGTCGATAACTTGGCTTATGGCGCATATTGCGAAATCTGTGACCAATATAACATCGAAAAATCGAAAAGACATTAAAATTTTGGCTTATGGAATTTGATATGTTGATTAGAAGTGCCCTGAGTGATGCCCAGTGGCTTATTGATAAGGGTGGAACGGATAGGGCAGAAGTCCTGAATCGTGTGCTGGGTAAGATTGATAATGTCCTGAAGGAACTGGATGGGGCTGACCTCATTGACCTCAACAAGGTATGGCATCAGGCGAAGGATGTTATGCCGCCAAGCATTTATGGTGGCAATCATGCAGACTTGCTGTGTGTGCATCAGTTCAAGCCTACCTCTCATCCTATCCTTACTCATGAACTGAACAGCCCAGAGTTTGAGGAGTATCTTAAATGGAGTCCGAATGACTGGTGGTGTAGAACTGGTGATTTGTTGAAGAAGGAACATCATGAACTTTATTGGAGATAGATATATTAATTAAAATTTAAGATTATGAGTGAATTATATTGGTTAAGTGTTTTAGGCAACCTGAATGATTTAGGTGGGGTTATTGCTGTTTTATCATTTTTGGTATTTATAGCTTTAGGCTTCTGGTTTTTTTTGTTTAGTGAAGATGATTTAGAACCATCGACTTTTATGAAAAAAATGTTTAAGGGTTCTATGTTTGCTCTTGTGTTAGGGGTAGTTATGGCGATATTTATTCCTTCCCAAAAGAATCTGCTTATCATCTATGGGGTAGGTGGCACTATTGATTATCTCAAAGAAAACAAGGATGCGAATAAGATTCCTGATAAGTGTGTAAAGGCTCTTGATAAGTATCTTGATGATGCACTTAAAGAAGATAAAGACAATGATTAGAATGATATGGAATACTCTGTATACAAAGCCTAAGAACTGGCTCTGTGGGTTGCAGACGGATAAAGTGCTGCACTTCGTGGTTAGCAAGGAGAAGGTGGATGCCGATGATATGTGGGCAGACATCTTCGGTGTGTGTGCAGGAGTGATTACGCTGGTAGTGTATGCTGCTATGCTTAAAATTTATGTATAGAATTTATGAAGAAAATAAAATGGAAAGTTGTAGCGTTTGTGAGTTGGGTGCTCATGACGTTTATTGTAATAGATGCTTGTTTTGAGGCAATTAATAAGGCTAATACAATAGTGAATATTATGGGTATTCTTGGTATTAACCTCTGGATATTGATTTCAGTTGCAACAGATTGTTTAACATTTAAAAATAAAAAAGACAATGAAAAGAAAGATTAATCAGTTGTGTTTGTTTTTGCTACTATGTGTAGCGGTGTTCTCAATGACTTCATGTAGTGAGCGTGTAGATGCTGGCTCTGAGGGTATCTTGGTCAACCTCTATGGCTCCGACAAGGGTGTAGATGATGTGAGTCTCGTTACTGGTCGTGTATGGTACAATCCTTTCACCGAGGAGGTGTATGAGTACCCTACCTACGTACAGACTATTGACTACCCTGCATTTACAATTAATGCTAAGGATGGTTCTGAGTTTACCGTTGACCCTACCGTTTCTTTAAAAATGGTGGATGGAAATGCGCCTAAAGTCTTCAAAAAATACCGCAAGGAGTTGAAGGATATAGTCAATGGTACTTTATTTAATTATGTGAAGGATGCTTTCCGCATTCAGTTGAACAAGTACACTACCGACCAGATTGTAAGCAATCGTGATTTGGTAGAGAAAGCTATTGAAACGCAACTTAGCAAGGCTCTTGCCAAGGAGCATTTCCATTTGGAGCAGTTGACATCAGGTTTGAAATATCCGACATCTATTGTTGAGGCGGTCAATCAGAAGAATAAGGCTATTCAGGAAGCTCAACGAGCACTCAATGAGGTTGCTGTAAAAAAGGCTGAGGCAGAGAAGATGCTTGTGCAAGCCAAGGCTGAGCGTGAGGCAAATGAGTTGAAGACAGCATCCCTTACTCCTGCTATCTTGCAGAAGATGTGGATTGATAAGTGGGATGGTAAGTTGCCAGTGTATGGCAATGTACCTCAGATGATGATGGTTAAGTAGGATGGTATCAGAATCAGCTAGATATTATCAGACTCACCCAGCAGCTAGGGAGCGGAAGAAGAAATATGATACTAAGTTCGAGTCTTCTCCTGCTCAGAAGGCTAAGCGTAGGGAGTTGGCTCGTCATAACGCTGCCCACGATAAGAAGTATGGGGCAGCTTCACGCAAGGGTATGGATGCTTCACATACCAAGGCAGGAATCAGGTATAAACCTTCATCGGTGAATCGTGGTTCCAAGACGGATATGGATGGGGATAGAAGAGCGAGAGGTGGTCGCTGATAGTGAATACGATAAAAGGGAGCCATCATTGACTCCCTTTTAATCTATCTGAATAAATCTCTAATATCACAATCTATAGCGTCTGCTACTCTTGTAAGGTAGCTGACGGTTGGGTTTCCGTTGAGGGCAGCAGATAGAGTACCTTTGGTGATTCCCATCTTGCTGGCTACCTCCTCAATGGTCATGCCCTTTTCCTTGATAACTTCTTTAGCTTTAAGAGTTGACATAAAAGTTATATTTAATAGGTAAAACCATAACCTTCGTTGTTGTCGTACTTAGCGAGCAAACAACCGCCACCATTATAGTAGTAAGTGATTCCGTCTTTCTCTTCGGTGTAATCACCCTGTTCCTTACGCTCGTTCATGTAGTTGTCGAACTCGCTGAATGAAACCTTTGCCTGACCTCTGTCGTTAAAATCTAATGCTGTCATAATGTTGCCTTATCCGTGCTGGCGAGGGCTGTATGTTATTACTTCTTATTCTTAATTCTGCTGCAAAGGTACATAAAAGTTTGGATATAGCCAAACAAATTCTTGTTTTTAACATGAATTTAACACTCGCGTGGTGAATATTATAAAAAAGAATAGGGAGTGCTCACGCATTCCCTATTTAGTTATCCTAACAATCTTAAAACCTATAAACCAAAAACCTATGAAAAAAAATAATCGTTCTTCTTATGAATTACATTTTATCCTTCCTCTTCCGACATCTGTCTCAACTTCTCGGTGAGGGCATTGTGAACCTCACGCTTATCGTCAAGAGTGACGGTCTGTAGCTTAGGGCAGTTGAACTCCAGTATCTTGATGAATGATGCTACCTTATCCTTCGGCTCGCACTTATACCAAGCTGCCATGAAATCATCCCATGCCTCTCTAGAAAAGTCGGCGCACAACTCACGAAACTCCTTGTTGATAGGAGACTCGTAACCTTTCTTCTTACCTCCAGTCTTTGCCCGACCTTTCTCGAACTGACCTTTTGTATTTCTATCTACTGCCATTGACTTAACTATTTTGGTGCAAAGATAGTAATTATTCGGCAAACGGAAACTTTATCCGTTAACTTACCACCTAAATAAACGGATAAAATACGATTCTCGGATGGTATCAGTATCTTTGTACCATTATTAATAATTAAATTTTCATATATATGATAGGTGCATTAATAGGTGCTGGGCTTGGCATCGCAAGCAGCATCGCTGGCGGTATAGCTAACCGCAAGGCGAGAAAAAAGCAGGAACAGATGATTGCCCAGCAGCAGAGAGAAAATCAGGCATGGTATGATAGAAAGTATAATGAAGACCCTACCAAGCGTGCTGATACGGTTCGTTTGCTCACTCAGATGCAGGAGCAGATTAAGAACAGAAACAAGGCTGCCAAGGGTAGACAAGCGGTGATGGGTGGTACGGAAGACTCCACTACTGCGGTGAAGGAGGCAAATAACAAGACTCTTGCTGATACTACCTCACAGATTGTAGCTGCAAATGATGCCCGAAAGGATAACATCGAGCAGCAGTATATAAACAGAAAGAACCAGTTGCAGAACCAGCAGATGAGTATTGATGCTGAGAAGGCTGCTGATACTGCCAATGCGGTTGCAGGTGTGGCTGGTACTGCTGCCAATATCGCTGCATCCCTTGATAGTGGTGCTGGTAAGAGCAAGGTGGCTCGTCCTAGTGTGGCATCGCCTACTGCTACAGATATGGCTAAGTTGGATGCCAAGGTGGGTGCGGTTCCTACTCAGCAGCAAGTAGCGAATGACTTGAATAATATGATTGGTGGTAATGCACCAAAGATTAAAGCATAAGCCTATGAAAGCATCAGATATGTTACGAAACAACAATGGCTTGAAGACTACACAGAGTGTGCTCAACAAGCAGCAGAGTGGGGTGGATGCGGCACAGAAGGTGGCACAGACTCAGGCTCCAGTCTTTACCCAGCAGCAACTTGATGCGGCTGGCAAGAAGGTTGACCAGATGAATGCTGCCACTCCTCAGAATGAAACACCTACGATGAAGGCGGCTAGAGAGAAGACTATCGCTACTCAGCAAGCCATCGCCAATGGGGTAGATGTAAATCAGGGTGCGCCAAGTGATGAGGAGGATAAACCATCCGTACCCATCGTGAAGAAGGAGGAGTCGAAACCTCAGCCTAAGCAGTTGTCTTATGCTGATATGTATAAGATGCTGAATCCTGAACTGAATGAGACCTCTGAGCAGAGGGCGAATAGAGAGAAGAAGGAGCGTACCAAGGCTCGTATAGCTGCTCTGGGTGATGGACTCCGTGCGCTATCCAATATCTACTTCGCAACCAATGGTGCCAAGGTGGTACACAATCCTGAGTCGGATATGACTAGGGTGGTGAATAAGCGCAAGGCTTATATGGATGCTCAGAGAGAGAAGAATCGGGCATCATGGCTGGCTGGGTATCAGAGGGCACTCGCTCTTGATGAGGAAGCTCGGAAGAATAACCTGACTCTTGCTGAGCAGATGAGGTATCACGATATGCAGAACGAAATCAATAAGGTGAAGAATGACCAAGGGCAGCAGAGAATCGACCAAGGAAACAGAAGACTTGACCTTAGTGAGTTGAAATATACCAATGATGCAGAGTATAAAGATAATCAGTTGAAGATTAAGAAGATGCTTGCTGATGGTCAGATTAGTCATTGGGCTGCTCAGGATGCACTAGCTAGACTACGAGAAGGACGAATTTCTAATAAGGCTCAGAAATCTTCGGGCGGTAACAAAACTACTGCTGGATATTGGTATGAGTATTACGACCTGATGGACACTCCTGAGGGGCAGAAGAAGATTAATGAACTTAAAAGAAAGTTGAGAATCAAGAATGTTACTCAGACTAACGTGAGATACATCATGGATAGATTGAAAGGAAGAAGTAGTTCTGATGGAGGTGGTAAATCATCTGGTGGCGGCAAGCATACAACACATAAGGCTGGCGGTTCTTCGGCTGGTGGCAAGAAGAAGACTGGCGTAAAATGGTAACAGAATTGGTAACAAGAATTTGGTAACAAACAAATATATATATCATGGCAGAAAGACCATTATACACTTTATACAAGAATCTGAAAGCACAGAACTATGATGTGCCTGATGATTACAATAAGTTTGAGAGTGCTCTGACAAGAGACGGAAAGGGCGGTGCGGATAACAGACACGCTATCTATGAGAACTTGAAGGCTCAGAACTTTGATGTTCCATCTACTTATGAGCGTTTTTACTCTGCACTCTTTGAACCACGTAGTAAGACTTCATCTAGAGCGAAGGGCGGTAGTGTTCCTATGAGTGCTGCTGACCGTTCTCGTTTCTCTGCTGGGGCAGCAGCTATCTCTGTTAGTGCTCAGCAGACTATGAACAATGCTGGCAGATACAATAGACTGAAACAACGCAAGCAGAAACAGCAGAAGGATTTCGGTCGTGTGAACTTGGGTACACATCAGACTCCTTATGGCGGTGATGCAAACAATGTGGTGAAGGATGATTTTGCTTACAATCCTGAGACTGGCAAGACTGGCGCATACGTTACCTCGGACAATGAGAATGTTTATTCTCTTCCTGAAGCTGAGCAGATGCAAGCTATACTTGACAAGCAGAACGATGCCTATCAGGTAGCGGTAGATACTGGCGAGATTCCATCTGCCTTTGATGTTCGTGACAAGAATGGTAACTATGACTTGCAGGAGAACATCGGCAAGAATGGAACCTACCTTACTGAGGAGGGTGCTCAAAAGCAGTTTGACAAGAAACTGGCTGATGCCTATGCCCGAAAGAAGGAGATTGAGGCTCTTATCGCTGAGGATAATCGTCAACACGGAAATCCTTTGCTCTCTTATGGTGCTAGTATCGGTGCAAGTAACGTAAGAACTGCTGAGCAGAGTGACTATAGAAATAAGTTGGCAACCTCTCTTTCTCTGGTTACTGAGCAGATTGGTGCGCTTGAAGCGGTGAAACAATATCCTACAAGTAGCTGGGGTGAGGATGCCTTGAAGGCTCTTGACAATACTGTATTTACTGCAAAAACATGGGATTTCGGTCTGACTGACTTCGCTATCATGGGGCAGATGGAACGTATCAAGACAAAGATGGATAACAAGATTCCTCTCTCTGGTTCTGATAAGATTCTCCTGAAGAGTAAACTGGGTGCGGATGCTGCTGCGGCTCTCGAAGATGAGAAGATGGGTAACATCTATCGCTGGACGAAGATTGCAGGGCAGAGTCTCCCATTTATGGCTGACTTCTTCCTGACTGGCGGTTATGGTGGTATTACCAAGGTCATCAGTCGTGGAGCCTTGAAGTTTGCTGCTAAACGTGGCATGGGCAAGGTGAGTGCTGCCATCTTGAAGAATACTGGTATCGTAGCTGGCGATGTTATCGGTTCGTATGCAATGGCAGGTACTGAGCAAGCGTTGAAGACTGGAGCAGACATCATGCAGCGACATCTGGGTAATCTGTATCAGGATGAGAAGGGTGACTATAAGTTCGGTACTTTTGATGAAAACGGAAATCTCCTGCATGAAGGTGGTGAGTCTATGGGTACTGCTCTCTATAAGGGTATGACCTCTGCTATGGTAGAGAACTATACAGAAAAACTCTTCGGTCACAACTATGGTATCAAGAAGGGTGCTGTCAACTTCATGGAGAAACATGGTATGAATGCTTCTGCTGAGTTCTTCAAGAATATCGGCAAGAGTGGCTGGTACACCAATTCCAAGAAGTGGATGGGAAAGTTCGGTATCAATGGTTTCGCTGAGGAAGTGATGGAGGAGGAAATTGGTATTCCTCTTCACGCCCTGCTGGATGGTGAAGGAAAGGTGAGTGACCTCCTTGATGCTAAGCAGCAACTTGACATTATCGGTGGTATGGCTATCTCTGTCGGTTCTATGTATGCTATGGGTGCTGGCTCCCTACCAGTAAAAGGTATCTACAATCGTGCTCAGTATTACCGATTCCGCAACAAGGTGAACGTGGCTGATAGTGATGCACAGAATCTTATGGGCGATAACTGGGCAGACATCAAGGATAAAATAGACAACGCAACCAACGAGCAGATGGGTGGTGTGCTGGCTGATATTCTTAGACAGAGAGATACCATGACCAAGGAGCAGATTAATGCTGCTGTTAACTATGGTGTCAACCTGATGAAGATGCGTGGCTACAATATAGCCAAGACTGCTGAAATGAATGCCAAGGAGATTACCAACGAACCAACAACACCTGAGGAGCAGCATCAGGCAGATATTGACAACGCTTATTCTGAGGGGCATGATGCTGATGATGCAGACAAACATGATATTCAGATTCAGCAGGAAGACCAGATGAAGACTCTTGCAGCAGTATTGGGTATCTCTGAGCAGCAGCTATCTGCCATGAGTGATGAGGAACTGGAATCCCTGACTGGGCAGGATGATAAACTTGACCAAGCTATCTATGACTACCAGTTGTCTTCTGCCCGATACCAAGGTGTGGTTGATGATGCACAAGATAAGGTTGACCTCGCTGCTCATCAGGCAGAGCAGAGAGTTGATATGTACACAGACCAGAGTCGTGGCTCTGTCCGTAACGCTACCATCAAAGCATCAGGCGGCTTGGAAGACTATGGTGTATATATTATCAGTGGTAATATTGCTACTCATGATGATGGCTCCATTGATGTGAGCAATAGCGATGATATGATTCTCTATTATGACCCGACAACGAATAGCGTTGAACATGCAGATGCGTTGATGTTTGCTGAACTGGGTGAAGAACTCCCTGCTGATGATGTGAAGGCTCAGGCGGTAGCTGATGCAAAAGAGAATGCTATCAAAGAGATTGCTGGCATCATTGATGGAACCGTTGAAGTTGGCTCCCAGTTCAATGTGACTGATACTGATGGTGCTGAACATACCTATGAGGTGTTGGCTGACTATGGTGATGGTACTGCTGCTATCTCTATAGATGGTAACGTAGTAGAGAATCCTTATTCGCTTGCAGACTTGCAGCAGATGAAAGACTTGGAAGACCAGAAGAGACTGGAAGCTGCCAAGGTTGAGCGTGAGCAGATGGAGAAAGAACGTGCTGAACAGCAGAATCAGAATACAGAAGAGACTCAACCTTCATTTGATTTCAATCAGATACTTAATGATAATGGAAACGTGGTGCTCGTTGATGTGCTCGACAAGGATGGTAATACCAAATATCCTGACTCTAGATTGTTCCTCATTCGTGATGCTGGTGCCAAGGCTAAGGTAGTGGAGTTGAAGAGTGATGGCACTCTCGTTCCTCATGCTGTGAACAAAGAAGATGTGGCAACTATCTCTTCAATGTCGCTCGATGAATACAAACAAGCTATGCCTGAATCCTCAATGATAGAGGATAATAGTGGAGAAGAATCTGATGAGGATTCTCAGCTTGCAAATCTCGGTTTGCCTAAAGGTAGTGAGATATGGATGAGTGGCGATGGTTTCGGAAGACCAAAGGAAAACACTCTATCAAGAGTTGTAGGTATTGATGAGCAGGGCAGTATCTTCCTCGAAGATAAGGATGGCAAAAAATGGTCTGCATCATTTGATTATATCAACAATCATCGTGAGCTTCCACCTTTGGATGAGAATACCAATATCGTTAATGAGGAGAATAATCAATCGGAATCAAATGCCGAGGAGAATACTCCTGCTCCTGAGCAGACTCCTGCCATTACCCTTGAAGATGGAACCATCGTGCCTATGCTGGAGGATGGCAATCCTGACTTCTCGAAGCTGACAGCCGCACAGACTGCTGAGTTGTATGATACTCAGTTCGGTGAGGATGCAGATAGTATCGTATCTGGATATGTGTCTGACGCAAAGAAGGCACTCGACAAGGCTAGCAATATGACCGTGAAGGGTAAGACTTTCGTTGAACAGAAGGCTGCAAAGGATGCCAAGGAGAAGGCTATTGCTGATGCTCAGGCGGCTTATGACTCTGCTATCGCTATCCGTGATGCTTATAATGAGCGACAACTTGCCAAGGTGGAAGATACTGCTGAGGGTAGAAAGGAACTCATTGAGAAGGCAAGAAGAAAGTTCGCTCGCTTGAAGAGTGCTGTGAAGGATGATGCTGAGGCTGTATCACAACTCTACCGAGATACCATCGGTTCTCTCCTTCATCGTCTGTATGATGCTACTGGCATTGACGTGACTGATACAACTCCGCTTACTGCTGAGGAGTATGTGGCTAGCAACCTCGGTGCTCACTCTCTCAACTATGAGGGAACAGAGACAAGCAAGGGTGTTAAGCAGGAAACTGGATTGAGCAGAGAAGACTTTGCCAAGACCCAGTTGCTCGCTGCTGATGGCAAGGGAACTACTATTGATGCGCTCGTTCATAGCTTGTGGGAGAATCGTCCATCCAATCTTGAATCGCTCGATACTCAGGATATTCGTAACGCACTTATCGGTGTACTCAATAGCGGTTTCAAGGCATCGGAAGCAAAGAACTTTGTTGAAAATATTCGCATTGCTCAGGCTGAGAACATACTTGAAGAGCAGAAACGTGCTCAGGAGGATGCAGCCTATGCTGAGCAGCACAAGGCTGAGCAAGAGGTCGAGTTGAAGGCGAAGTCGGATGAAAAGGCTGAGTTGAAGGCGAAGTCAGAGGAGAAGTTGGATAATGAATCGGATAATGAATCTAATGATTTGTCTAATGAATCGGATAATGAGAAGACAAATGACAATATAAATGATAATATAAATGTTCCTGAGGATGCTACTGATGAAGCACCTTTAGGCGCACAGCGTGATGAATCAGACCTTCCTTTCTCTGCTAAGGAGAATGGCAAGCAGCAGACAACTGCCGAGCGTGCTACTGACGTAGAGAAGAATAAGGTGGATGATATGAAGGTCGTTGACAACATCGTGGGCGAGAAGACTCGCAAGGCTTTCGAGAGACTGGCTAAGATGATGGGTGCTAACATTCAATGGCAGTACTCTGACAAGTTGGGCAACGGCTGGATTCAGGAGACCACGGATGCCGATGGCAACGTTCATCGTACCATATTCATCACTCTTGACTCTTCTATCACGGAAGGTGCTCAGTTTATCTTCGGTCATGAAATGACTCACCAAATTAAGAACCTGAACCCTGCTGCATACAATGAGTTGACCCAGCTTGTGCTTGATACCTATGGCTCTGATGCCTTCGACAAGGCGGTAGATGAGACCATGCAGAGATATTCTGATGCTGGATTCTCTGGACGTGCTAGAGATTACTACGCTGAGGAGGTTGTTGCTGATGCTGTAGGTGAAATGATTCGTGACCTCAACTTGGCTCACACTCTTGCTATGAAGATGTCTCATCCTCTGCTCGCTGCTATCCATGAGATATTGCAGAAGATTAAGTTGGCATTCTTTGGTACTGAGTATAGCGATGTAATCAAGAACATCATTCGCTCCATTGAACAAGCCTACGTGAAGACTGCCAAAGGTGAGGTGACAAACTCTGAGACTGGCGAAGATGTTTCGTTCTCTCTCCGTCAAAAGCCTGAGCCTAAGAAGAAGGGTATCGGCTACAAGGTATTCGTCTTGAAGGATGGCAAACTCTATCCACCAATGGTAGCGAACCCTGATGGTGCTGCTACTCCAGTGGGTGTATGGCTTGATGCTGATGCTGCTCCTATTGCAGGAGAAAGCAAGACTGGCAGACCTCAGGTTAAGCAGGGCGGCAAGGGAACACAAGGCGGTAGCGGTAAGTTAGCCTATAGACCAGGCTGGCATCTTGGAGTCGTGCCTTATGCTATCCAGTTCAACCGCAAGGATGCTGATGGCAACAAGACTCTCTTCCCTAAGAACTTCGTCTTCGCTGAGGTGGAGTATGCTGCTGACGTAGATTATCAGGAGGAAGCTCGCCAAGAGGGTATCAATCCATCGGGCAAGTATCAGCATTCACTCGCTGGCTTGAAACATCTGCCTACGGATGGCTATTATATGTATCGTACCAACCCGAACCCTGAGACTGACCCTTGGGTGATTACCGGTGCGATGAAGGTGAACCGTATCTTGACTAGAGCAGAGCAAGCGGAACTTGTGAAGAACGCTGGTCGTGAACCTCAGCAGATTCAGGAGGGCGATATTGTTACTGATGATGTTGTGAACAGCATCAATCAGGAGATAGCTGCTGCTCCTAAGTTCTCGTTAAAGACTTATCACGGAACAGGAGCGAACTTTGACCGCTTTGATACTTCACATGCTTATGAAGGCGCTGGCTCAGAAACTTTCGGTCATGGTATTTACGTGACTAAATCGGCTAAAATCGGTGCATCCTATGCTCTGAAAGCTAAGGTAAAGGAGATAAAGACTCCAAAGGCTTTCAAGGATATCAAGAATGGCGATAATTGGTTCGGTCGATTCATTGATAATGCTGTGAGAAGTTCTTTCGCTAAGGCAAAGAAGGAAACTTTTAACAGAATGGATGAACTTATCAAGGAGGATGAGAATATCGTCAATGACGAGACTAAGCCAGAGTGGAAACAAAATGCAGCACAGAAGGAGTTGGCTGATTTCGATAAGTTGAAGTCTTTGTTTGAGGGCTTGACAGAGGAAGATATTCCTTCTTTGAAACGTGCCAAGGCTAACAGATACGAGGTAGAGATACCTGATGATACTGGCAACAATTACCTTGATTGGAACAAACCAATGAAGAAGGAGCAAAAGAAGATTGTTCGTGAAGGTTTGGAGAAACTAGGTGTTGATGTTGATAGGTTGGTACGCAATGGTTACTCACTTGACAAAAACTTTGGCGATGTTTACAATGGTCTGTTGTATTATGCGTTGAATGGAACAAAATTTGAGGAACGTGACAGTTTTGTGGCATCTAGCAACTTCCTATCTTCACTCGGCTTTACAGGTATCAAGTATTATGCTGGTACGATATGGGGTGGAGCGAAAAAAGGTGACTTGAACTATGTGATATTTAATGAGGATGATGCAAAGATAGTTGGTAACACTAAGTTTTCGTTGAAGAAGGTAAACGATGCTTTCAATCAGAGATTAGATGAGTTAGTGAAGAATCCTAACCAAAAGGATAAGATTCTTCGCTTGGGTCGCTCTAGTTCCTTCTTGAAGGCTGGTGGAATTGCTGATGCAGATATTGAGTTGGAATTTGATAAGTTTGTGCGTAAATCGGGTGATAAATACAAGAATAACCATCCATTTAATGCAAGCGACTTGAAGAATTTGCCAATGGCTATTGCTGAACCGATTGCAGTATTTAAAAGCACTAACGCCAATGACCATGTTGTACTTACTGAGCTTCAAAAAGACGGTAAGAACTTTATCGTAGCAATTAGAGCGGTTGAACAGCATCGAAAAGGTGGTGTCGTATTAGAGGTTAATCAGATTACTTCTCTCTATCCAAAGGAAGAAAAAGGTATCATAAATTGGGTAAATACAGGTAGAATAAGCAATGTTGACAAAGAAAAAGCCCTCCACTTTATCGAGGCACTCCAGCCCCATGCTGGAACCTCAATAACAGATGAAGAGCTTAAATCTGCTGCAAATATAATCAATTCTTTTGAAACCACCAAGGAAAATGGCGAAAAGTTTTCATTGAAGGACGAAAAAACTCTTGCAGGAGTGCATAACATATCAGAAGAGAAGCTGTTGAAGGCTATCAAGCAAGGTGGTCTTGCCAATCCGTCTGTGGCAGTCATTGACTCTAGTAGGCAAGACCATAAGGCGTATGGTGGCATTTCCTTGATTCTGCCTTCCGATAAGATTGCTAAGAGAACTGGAAAAAATGCAGGTACTTGGCAAGGTGATGCTTATACTCCTACTTATCCAGAAGTGGAGAAACAGATGAGCAATAAGGGGGCTGAAAAGTCTTCTTCGGATGTTCTTTCTGTGCCAAAAGAAATGCAGCATGAAGTAAGAAATGGTATCGACCGATGGTTGAACGGGGGCGATGCAAACTCTGGTTTGAAGTATCTCTTCCTTCATGAGAAGGGTGTGGCTCCTGAACCGAAGATGATTCAGCCTAAGTTTAGTGATGAAGCATATAACGAGTTGAAGTTTATTACTGCTGGAGACTTCAATATCTATGGTATCGGCAAGGCTGATGCTCAGAAGGTCTTGGATATGTACATTGAGGCAAAGTTTGATGGCGATAAGGATTTGTATGAGGAGAAGACCAAGGCTTGGCTGGAAAGAAATAAGTCTATCGTTGATGCTGGTGCTAAGGGTGGAATGAGATATGCCATTGCCAAGGAGAATGTTGAACTATATGATGAATATGGTTTCAACTATAAGGGTGTGCAGACCTTCGTCCGTGATGTAGAGTATGACCATCGTAAGAGTGGCGTTGATACGAATGCTACGCTTAATGAGGTTGAAGACTACATCAAGACCAATAACCTGACAGATGAGTTCAATACTTGGCTGGAAGGTAAGGAAAAGGAATATGGCATTAAGGAGGTAATCTTTGATGGCTTTACTCCTAGCGGCAATCGTAGATATGTGCCAAACACCTTGGAGAATGTTTCAAAGTTGATGAAGAAGCAAGGACGAAATGGTGCAACTGGTGCGGCTGTATCTTTCCAAAACTTTGCTGCAAGACTGATGCCTTCTTATGGAACATTGAAGGATATTCGCTCCAAGAAAGGTTTGTTGACTTCTGACCGAGAGAAATTTGATAAATTCAGAGAAAAGTGGTCGAATGTATTCTTTGAACTTGGCATGAAGTGCCAGCCTGATGCAACTGGAACTTTTGACGATTATGGTTTGGCAAGACTCTCTGAGGCGGCAATGACAAGTGACCCACAAGCCTATTTGAAGAAGGAGTACAATGTGGACTTCTCAGATGAGGACACGAAACGCTTGAAGGAAATGGTTAAGGCTATCAAGGAAGAGCATCCTGCCATGTACTTTGAGACTAAGTTTGAACGTCCAGTTAGATTTGACGAGTTCTCTGCTGCTGTTGTTCCTACTACTACCAAGAAAGAGGTGAAGGAGGCATTGAAGAATGCTGGTGTATCAATATTTGAGTATGACGAAAAGAGCGATGCAGACCGAAAGCGTGCCTTCAATGAAGCTATCAATAGCAGCGACAATATCCGATTCTCTCTCGCTGGTGAGCGTGGTGCGGCTGCTGCTGACAAGGCAGAGGAACGTACCTTCCGTATGGATAATCTCTCTGTGGCAAAGGATATGGAGAAGAACAAAAAGAAGGCTAAGGCTATCAAGGCAGCTACTGGCTGGGAGCGTGGTGCTGATGGTAAGTGGAGATACGAAATGCCTGATGTTGTTCTCCGTGACCCGAAGGAATGGGTGAATAAGAAGACTCTGACTCTCTCTGATATTGTAGAGAAACCAAACGATTTGTTTAAGGAATACCCTGAGTTGTTTGATGCTTATCCTGAATTGAAGGATATGAAGATTTTGAAGGGTAGAGCAAAGAGTGGTGGTGTCTTCTATAATAATGCCATTACGCTGAACCTTGGAGATATTCGTGAGGCTATAAAGTACGACATGGACACACACTATAAGTTGGCGAATAATAGTCTGAAAAAGACCTTGGTTCACGAGATTCAGCACTATATTCAGGATAAGGAAGGCTTTGCACAAGGCGGCAATAATGAAATGATAATTGACAAGAATGCCTTGGATGCTATCGCCAAGTTGAGGGCTGAAAAAGATGCAGTAGCAAAGGAGTTCTATGCCATGTCTCCTGAGGAGCAGCAGAGACGAAAGTACGAAATCAATAAAAGATACAACGACCTTACCAAGCAGATTGAGAGATTGGAGAAGTCTAGCAGAATCGGATATGATGGCTATAATCGTCTCTCTGGCGAGGTGGAAGCTCGTAACGTATCTTCCCGATTGAACATGACTCCTGAGGAGAGAAGAAAAACTCTCGCTGAATCTACTGAGGACGTGGCTCGTAAAGACCAGATTCTGTTGGGTGTGGGTGATGTGTCCTTCTCTCTCCGTGATATGGCTGACGGAAAGGAGAGTGGTGCGGCTGATATGGCTGAGGATTTGAAGAGTCTGAATACTCCTGATGAGGTGGATGATGCTATCAAGACTGCCATTGATGATATGCCGAGCGGCTGGCAGATGGCTAACAAGAAGATGATTCATATTGCTCAGGCTCTGGGCGAGAACCGCAAGGCAGAGATTGTTGGCGAGGAACCTAAGTTCTCCCTGAAGGATGGCTCACTCATTAAGGCTGGAACCTACTTTAGTGGTGGCGGTCTTGTTGAGGAAGGCTTAAAGGGTATCATCGACCCAGTGGTGGCAGTGGAGTATGACGAGAAGATAAGCGGTGTATATCGCAATAACTTCGGGCAGCATATCGTTACTGCTGATGTTCGTGATGTTGACCCAAGAGAGTTGGTAAAGCAGATTGATGGTGAGGTGGAGTACTTCCATGCCAGCCCAGTCTGCAAGAACTACTCTCAGGCGAAGAGTAACCATGCTGAGGTGGAACTTGACAAGGAGACTGCTGCTAGTACTGCCGAGTTCATCAATGCCGTGAAACCAAAGGTGGTGACAATTGAGAATGTGAAGGGGTATAAGGATTCGGAAGCGATTAAGATTATCACGGATGCTCTGGATGCAAACGGCTACACTTGGGATGCAGATGTGTATAACGCTGCTGACTATGGCGGCTACACCAACCGAGAGAGATTGATTGTCCGTGCGGTTCGTGATGGCAAACTCCCTGAAAAGCCAAAGAAGATGGCATGCAAGAGCGGATGGTATGAAGCTGTGGCTGATATTATCCCGACCCTGACAGAGAAGAAGAATGGTGTGGCTCCTTGGATGGATATTCGCTTGAAGGCTGATGGTATTGACTGGCGAAACATTGATAAGCCATTATACGTGATGGGTAGTGCTTATGCTGACGGAAAGGTTCCTCATGCCTTCGCTGATGAACTCCTGCCAACACTCAGAACCAAGAGCGGTGATGTGATTGTGATGCCTGATGGCAAGGTATATCGTGCCATGGGCAGAGTGCTCGCAAGAGTATCAGGAGTGAGCGATGATTACAAGATGCCATTCTCTGAGAATCTGAGCCATATCATCATCGGTAACGGAATCCCTACCCAGTTGACGGAACATGTGATTGCTCCTCTCTTGCAGAACACCTTGCGCCCAACTACTCATGATGATGGCAATACCAAGTTCTCCTTGCGCTACGACAAGTTTGAGCATGACCTGAACCAGTGGAAGAAGGATAATAATCTGCCTAAGGATGCCCAGCGACCAACCATACCACAACGCAACGCTGGCGAGAGTGCTGTTGACTTCCTGAGGAGAGTGGACGAGTATCGCAAACAGATGGCTCTGTGGAAGACTGCTCCAACCTACGAGCAGCATCTTCTGAGTGATGATACTGCCCTTGGAGAGTTCAACCGAGAGTTGCAGCGTGGTTCTGTTCTGAAACGTATCGCCTTCCAAGATAGTATGCTGGCTATCCGCAAGGCTCAGGAAGCTATCATGAAGGAAGTGGGTGTTGACCGCCTGAACATGGCTGAGGATGCCTATACTGCCGAGAACCGCAGTCATGGCAAGGGAAAGAACGAGTTTGAGGAGTACAACAATGAGTTCTTGCAGCCATTGAGAAAGGCTTATCATCAGATGAAGAAGGTACTGGGCGATAGCTATGATAATGTTCGTATCTACATGATGGCTAAGCATGGCTTGGAGCGTGATGCTCAGATGGCTTTCAAGAAGTCTCTGGAAGCTGACTATGAGGACGTGGTTCAGAGAAGTGCGGCATACAAGGCTTACAAGGGCGATATGAACCGTATCATTAATGATAGCGACCTAGAGTTTGGCAGAGTAGACTTCACTACTTGGAGACAGAGAGACAATGCACTCAGGGTGAAATATTCTCCATCATATATGGACTATCGCTACGACAAGAATGGTATTGCCTACGATTATTCAGGTTTGTCTGCTCTCTTTGACGGCACAGACTTTGAGGAAGCTGCCCACAAACTGGTAAAGGATATTGAGAGTAAGTATGTAGATGAGACTCACGACCTCTGGGATGCAACGAATTCGGCTACCAAGAAGATTCTCCGTGATGGCTATAAGGCTGGCATGATGAGCAAAGATACTTATCAGTACGTGCGTGATATGTATAGCCATTATATTCCTCTCCGTGGTTGGGATGGTACTACTGCCGACCAAGTATGGGACTATATCGGTGGCGGCAAGGGTGCGTTTAATCAGACTTTGAAGAAGGCACACGGACGAACATCTATCGCTGATGACCCTATCGCCTATATCGAGAATATGGCAGAGAGCGGAATCCTGCTGAACAACAAGAACTGGGTGAAGCAACACCTGATGCTCTTGGCACAGAATCATCCAACTTCTTTGCTGACCCTTAGCAAGGCTTGGTACGTGAAGAGTACGGATGCCAACGGCAACGAAGAGTGGATTCCTGCTACACCTCAGATTACTTCTCAGATGAATAGCAATCAGGTGAAAGCTGCCATTGATGCTTTCGAGAAGAAGATGGAGCAGATGGCGCAGACTGGCGATGCTACCCAAAAGAGAGACGGATTGAACATAGCCTATCCTCAGACTCATAGCGAGGAGAGAGAACATGAGGTGCGAGTGATGAAGGATGGCGAGGAGTACGTTATCTATGTGAATGGTGACCCTCAGTTGGCTCAGGCGATGAACAATACCAGAGCACACCGAGTGAGAGAGATTCAGAGCGGAAAACTGGATAGGGCTGCTGCTTGGTTGGGAAGAAAGATGGCTGCTGCCTATACCAGTCTTTCGCCTCTCTTCATCCCTTCCAACTACTTCCGAGACCTGACAATGACGCTGGCATCTACCGCTATTCGTGAGGATGCAAAGTACAACTATCTGCTCAGAAAGAATCTTGCTACCTCTTGGAATCTCGGTTTCATGCTGAGAGACTATCAGAACGGCAAGTTGAGAGATAAGGTAAGCAACGGAAACGCTACACCAAAGGAACAGATGTTCTATGACTTCATGATGAATGGTGGTGAGACTGGCTTTGTATCTTCGCTTGATGTGGAAGACTTGAAGAAGAAATTCAAGAATGACTTGAAAGATTTGGATAGATGGAAGGCGAACCCAGTAAAGGTAGGGCATACCATCATGGATAGTATCGAGTTCTTGAACAGAATGATTGAGGATAGTAACCGATTTGCGGTTTACATGACCTCTATTCAGTATGGACGCTCTATTGATGAGGCTGTGAATGATGCCAAGGACGTTACTCTGAACTTCAACCGCAAGGGTACTGGCGAATATGGCTGGCAGATGATTAGAAACCTTTATCTCTTCATCAACCCAGCAGTACAGAGTTTGCAGACATTGGGTGCGCTTGTCAAACATCATCCTTTCAAGTTTACGGCTGTTACTGCATCGTGGTTGGCGAGTGGCGTGCTGGTTCCTATCGTTAACGCTGCCCTGATGAGTATGTTGGGTGGTGATGGTGATAAGGATAAGTACTGGCAGTTCACCAAGTGGGATAGACGAAACAACCTGATTATGTGGGTTCCTTTCACTCATGAGTATGTGAAGATTCCGCTTGCTCAGGAGTTCCGTGCCTTTTATGGAGTAGGTGATATGATTGCATCCAAGATGATGGGTGGCGAGTTGGCTGAGGAAAGTTGGAGCCAGTATGCAGAAGACTTGCTCGGTCAGGTAGTGGATATGCTTCCGCTTGACCCTACTGGCTATGATGGCAATATTGCTGTCAGTCTGATGCCGAATGCTATTCGCCCAGTCTTTGAGTTGGCTTTCAATGTTGATTTCACTGGCAAGCCATTATTCAAGGAGACTGAGTACAACAAGTATGACCCGAACTTTACCAAGGCATACGTGGGCACTCCTGATTGGTTGGTTCGTATATCAAGGATGGTTAACTCAATCGGAAACGACTATCCTGATGTGCAGCAGAACAGCATTGATGCTTTCGGTGACCCAAGATACAACCTGAACAACCCTGCTGTGGTTGACCATGTATTGTCTTCTTATCTAGGTGGTGCATACACCATGGGCAGTCAGGTGCTCGGTTTGCTTACCAAGTCACTCAACGACCCGAAGGAAATCAAGGTGGCTGATATTCCATTATTCAGCAAGTTCGTCAGAAATCCTGATGATAGACCGGTTACTAAGAAACAAGGTGATGAGTTCTGGAATATGAAGGAGAATCATGACCGAGCAGCCAATACCCTGAGCAAGTTGAAGAAACAAGCCAAGGTGGATGGCGATTACTCTATGCTGGAGCGGTTCTACGGCTCAGAGGAGTATAAGCAGTATAAGCAGGATGATGTGAAGGTGAAGAAGTATGAGGAAGACAAGAAGAAGGAACGTGCTGATGAGAGTGGGGAGGAGTATAGACCTCACAAGTTGAATGCCGAGGATATATACAAGGCTCATGCTACTCCGAAGGATGATTTCGAGGACTTGAAGCTGGAACAACTCTACACCAAGCTGAACGGATTCAAGACTTCCTATGACCTCTTGGTTGATACGGCTCCTAGTCAGAGCGATGCCTACTACAACACCAACAAGGCTGCCATTGATGCCATTGACGAGATTTCCCTTGATAAGCAGGAGATTTCCGAGTTGAAGAAAGGTTTCTTGGATGATGGCAAGGATGCCTACAACGCTGAGGACATGAAACAGATTCGTGAACTGAGAAAGAAGATTCTTGCCGTGCTGGAGAAGGCTAACAAGGTAATTGTGGCTAACCAGAAGGCGAAGACAGAGAAGTAATACATATATGACTATCCCCTGAAAGTGCTAGGCTTTCGGGGGGGGGTAATTGCTTTCAATCTGAAACTTTTTACCTCTATTTCTTGTGCAAATATATCAATCTGTAAATATTTATAAAGTTTAACTTTTAAAGTTGTGCATAAATGTAGCTGTTTCCTAATTTCTTATTACATTTGCTATCTCTAAGAATTTTTTATTAAATCAGCAAAAGAATCTCAAACATATAAACTTTTAAAAAACAATGGCTTATGAGAAAAGAAGACGAAGACCTACGAGTCAAGAAGTTAATTGGAGAGATTACAAAACTTCTCCCTGAACGCAGTAAAATCAAAACAGATTTACTCTATTTCAAGTATGCGCCTATATTGGTCATGCTTTTCAGATGGTATGGTATATCTCAGTTCTATGACAACAAAATGGAGATAACACTATGGTACGAAGAGAATGAGGAACCTATTTGGTTCTTCTACTTCATCACTTACATTCTTTACCCGATTTCTCTTTGGAAGGGTCAGGTGTTGCACCGATTGTGTGTAGAGTGGCGCATTCCGATTCTCTATATTGCAGGAGTCAATGTGATTCACGTCATGTATGATTCCATCGTTATCACGAATCAGATGTACTATTGTGATATGTTCCTGATTACACTCATTTTAATTATATATGCTTATGTCGCAATTAGTAAATTACAGCATCATCGAAGCTGGACTTCGTGCTCTCGCAGATAAGGCACATGAATCAGCAGTTGCCCAAGCGGAAGGCAAGCCTATCCCTTGCGGTCTGTCGGAAGGAGATATGGAACTTGTGGCACTCCTTACTGCCATGATGAATGATACACAAGCCAACAAGGGCTGGTGTGCTCACGAAATGGGCAAGTCTATCTCATCCTTTGAGAAGTATGTTCACGATGGCAAGATACCCGAAGGCATCCACGACCAGTTCGGGCATGAAAAGAAGTGGAATAAGTCGCTCATCCGATACTTTGCCAACAAGAAGGCATTCTTCCACAAGCTATCACGAAAGTATGGCATAAACCTCTAGGAGTAGCTACACATTATATATATAGGAGAGACCCAATCGCCCCTCCTGTATATTTATGACCTTTTCCGTAACCATAAATCTTTGTTTATCAAACACTTATATAATCTTTTACGAGTTTATCAATCTCTATCCATATTATTCGTATCTTTGTGCTCGTAACGTTACGTAGTATTAATCAATTAATGTTTAACAAAAGATTCAGGATAATATGGAAAGTAAAACGTATGTATTCGGAAATGAAGGCTCAACTTCCAATAATGGGATGCTCGGTCTTCTTGCGCCTCTGCTCCAGAAGCAGGGTGTTGACCCAAATGTCCTCCTTGCAATGAAAGGTAATAATGGTTTCGGTGGCGAAGGTGGATGGTTCATGTGGGTAATCTTCCTTTTCTTCCTCATGGGTTGGGGAGGTAACGGCTGGGGAGGTTTCGGCAATAATGGTCGTGGTGGTCTCGCTAACGAGATTAACAATGACTATGGTCGTGGTCTCCTGATGGATGCCATTGGTGGCAACCGCAATGCACTCAGCAATTTGGCTACCCAGTTGAACTGCACAGAAGGTCAGATTCAGAGTGCCATTTCTGCTTTGACCTCTCAGGTTCAGAATGTAGGTAATCAGGTTGGTATGAGCGGTATGCAGACTATCAATGCTTTGCAGCAGGGTAATATGCAGATTGCTCAGCAGATTGCAAACTGCTGCTGCGAGAACCGCTTGGCTATCTGCCAGCAGACTGGAACCTTGCAGAATGCCATCAACAACGTGGCAGTAGGTCAGGAGCGTGGTTTCTCCAATGTCGCTTACGAGACTCAGCGACAGACTTGTGATTTGCACAACGCTATCAAGGAGAGTACTCAGACCATCGTTGATGGACAAAAGCAAGCTGAAATGAGAGAGTTACAGAACAAGATTGATGCTCTTCGTGAAGAGAATAGCACCTTCAAGTCTTCTGCTATGACCTCTCAGATTGTTGGTCAGGCTGTGGCTCCTATCAATCAGGTGCTGGCTGGCTTGCAGAACGAGGTGGCTGGTATCAAGTGTAAGTTGCCTGAGACCGTGACAACTCCTTACAGCCCATTTACTGCGGTTCCTAACTGCGTGGCTTATCAGGCAGGTCTGTATGGTTTGAACGCTGCTAACAATGCAGGATTCTGGGGTTAATAAGGAAAGGAGGCTGCTATGTTTTGGTTAAGACCATTTACATGGGTGAATCGTAATGGTTCGGCAGCTATCGCTTCTACGGGCGTGGTGGTGAACACCAACAATGTTGTTTTCTCGTTCAAAAACCACGCCTTCCTGAATGCCAGCTACAGAGGAACGATTTTCGTGAACCTGATGCAGGACATTCCGACTGGAACGACTGGTACGCTGCCTATCCTTTTCGAGACCAACGGAAGTACTCAGGCTGTGACCAAGTATAATGGCGCACCATTGACGGTTGCAGACGTGCAGGGAACTGGTGTTTATCAGTTCTGGTTTGAGAGAGATACTAACACCCTACAGATGATGTCGGGTATTGTTTAACAAGAATAGATAATAGGAGATTACATTATGTTTCAAGGTTTAAGAACTAATTCTTTATTCTATGTCCTAGACAAGGGCGAGAACCCGAACTTGCGAATAGGTCAGGTGGTTTCGGTAAGCAATCCTCAGACGAAATACCCTACCTTTAACAACGGCTTTACTCCTCAGCCTATGGAGACCGTAGTGGACGTGAAGGTGAAGCTGAATGATGAGGAGGTGGATTTCAAGCAGCTACCTGCCAACGGGCAGATAGCCAACGACAAGAATCTTGTGGTTAGCGACAACAAGGATGCCATGAGTGCTGAGGTTGATGCCATGCTGAGACAATCCAAGGCTATACTGGAGAGCGTAGATTACCACAAGAAGGTCGTTGAATCTTGTGAGGGAATGCTACAGCAACTCAACCCCCAGATAGCCAAGGATAAGGAACAGACCGAGAAAATCAATAAACTGGAAGGTAAGGTTTCAGGTATTGAGGGCAAGATTGACAAGATGATGGGATGGCTCCAGCAGACCATGAGCAAGTAATCTCCTATCTATTCACTTTAATATCTTATGATTATGGTAATGATTGAGATTACAGAAGATAAGTTCGATGATTTGTATGATAACATCGAGTCCATGCTTGGTTTTGGCAGCAAGGCTATGTCTTGTCTGAAAAAGATGAAGCAGGAGCGTATGGGTGAGCGTATGCCTGATTATCGTGACGATTGGCGAAGAGAGCATGAGGAACGTGAAGAGCGTGAGAACAGACGTAGATTCAACAACGTCAACGATGATTGGAACTACCCGAACCGCTATGGTGAAAGAGGTGGTGGCGGCTACAATGGTGGCGGTCGCTAGTGTTTAACTTGGGAGTTTTGGCACTGACATTTATGTCGTGACCAGACTCCCTTTAATATTTAGCAATATGGGAAAATGCAGAATGCCATTGGATATGTATGACCTCAAACCTGAGGCGATGGTTGCCTATCTCAGATACAATGGCTATCATTTCAGTAAGAAGATGTGCGAGTGGGCGGTTAGCCTGATATACAAGTATGACCCTTCCTCCAAGCGTGATGTAAGTGTCTCGTTTTGGGATAAGGAGAAGGTGGATTCCCTTCTGCTTGGTCAGGGAGTAGAGGTAAAGAATAAGATAGGCTACGACCATGTATATGTGGCGAATATGGCGAGGGCAGACTTCTACAAGTCTTCCATCAAGGATGAGGAGCAGCTAGCCCAGTTTATCAAGGATATGGTGGATGATGCCGACCAGAAGGATGGTTTCATCTTTAACAGATTTTATGCAGACTGCTGCCACAATGGTGTGCCTATTCCTTGGGAAGATGTGTTATGATAAGAATAGTAATACAACTTCCGAAATACGAATGGAGCATAGTATGTTTCATAGGTTATCAGCCGCCTGATGCCGATGAGATATGCCATGCTCTTTCAGATATTGGCTGCACTGGAAATCCGTTATCGGAAGCCTACGAACATCTAACCAAGGAGAGTGTAGATAGGGGTCTTACCTATTCCAACCTATCAGAAAGAAGGAGTGTGCTTGCTATCGGTAAATGTGAATCTGATGGCAGCATTATCAATACAATAGGTCATGAGCTTCTTCATGTGGTAGCGCATATCTGTGAGCAGGATGGAATAGATATGCTGAGCGAGGAACCATGTTATATGATGGGTAGTTTGTGCGAGAAGTTTTTTAAGGTGTATGATTAATGTTGTTGTTTCTACTTGCAGCATAAGAAAATGGTGAATCTTTCGACTCACCATTTATATTCAATTTTTCATACTAACTTTAAGATAGTTGAGAGCCATCCATATTCACCCAAGCAGTACCATTCCAAAGAATAAGCTTATTTAAAGTTG
>ERZ791724.624-NODE-624-length-26156-cov-2.840619_pt1 | contig 26156 bp, 24 predicted proteins | sample MGYA00510044_ERZ791724 | MGnify/ENA primary metagenome ERZ791724 (study PRJEB30046, sample SAMN00715140) | human gut metagenome | study: EMG produced TPA metagenomics assembly of the A metagenome-wide association study of gut microbiota in type 2... | reverse complement strand
TCATATTGGTTTAATTATAATTTTTCGATGCTAATGTTTGGCAGCGTTCCGCTTATTCAGTCGGTTTGCTGTTCGTTATCTGACTCCTTAATATATTTATACCAGTCACTTTTTGATATTTCTTCAAAAGTTGGTGGTACAAATTGTCCGAATGCACCAAAAGGCAAACAAGATTCTTCTTTAATGCCTTTTGCCGGGTCATTCCATTCCGTTTCGCACTCTGTACAATAGGCGTATAGTTGAGATGTGTGTTTATCTTTTACTATCACAACCCACCCTTGCTCACAAAGAGGACACCAAGCTATTTTATACATACCCTTTTATATTATATTCAGATAATGTCCGGCGAATAATCGACCTTTCGGGAGATTCATCCGCTTGTTAATCGCATTTCAACTCTCCCATGTAACATAATTGATTTTGCCCGTTTTGTCAGTGTTGATAACCACCACCATATCGGCAATCTCACGTCCTATGGTATAATCCCATACGGCATAGTTTTCATTGCCGGGATAGAAACCAATACGCTTCAATTTTAAGGCAGTCAATAATCTTTCTTCTTTGGATTTAGAGGCATCCGTACCTACTAAAACCTTATCAATTATAGAAGCATCCAATTCTTCAAGATGAAAATCAACATATTCCTTTACATCACCTCCATCTTCGTAATCTGAACGAATAGCGGCTTTGGTTTTATGTTGTTTTAAGTTCTTGATATAACTCTCGTATTCTGCAACCCAGTCATGTTCTGGCACGCCATCATAGAAATTCAGATCTAATCTTATTTGATGATTGTCGATTGTAACCATTCCGCCGGTTGTCTCTTGTGGAGAGTTGATTTCTATTTCTCCAAAGTAAGTAATGTCTTTTTTCATATTTCGTTCTTTTTTATTCAAGCGATTAATGTTCGGCAGATAAACCATTTTAAATGTTTCATCTGTTTGTTAGCAACCTGTTCTATCCTTCTAATCCATTACATTCACATTCAATTTTTCCATTTTCTTTGGTATATAGACTATACCATATAACATGACCTGCATAATAATCAGGGGAACAACTTATATACATGTTTATATCTGTTATCCCTTCCTCAACAGAAAAATAAATAGATTGCACCTTTAAGCTATTATAAAAATCAGTTTGAGTTATAGGTAAAAATACTTTTTCCTCATATGCCGTCAAATAACAATCTTTTTCGTTTGTTACTTTAGAATCTTCATCTTTTATCCATTCTTCAGCAAGTCTAATCATTCCTTCCTCTATTGCTGTTTCTGTGCAGATTTCTTTATTATTATTTACCCACACTAAAACAGATTTAATTATAGGGAGAATAGATATATTGTCAATTCCTTGTTTATTAGATATTTCGACACGAGTTGATTCATTCCATATTGAAATATGGAAATTATACTCATAAGACAGACTTCCTTGTACAAAATCTTTTTCTGTAAGTTGTTCTATTTCTACTATCATCTTGTTTTCGCTTTATGGGGTGCTAACATGTAATTATCAGCGGTTTTCGCTGTTATTTTCTTATTTAACTATCTCATTATCACTTTCAAGAATATCATCCAATGGAGTGCGGATGCTGCTCTTGAAAGTGTCGGCTATATGCACGTACATTTCCGTCGTTTTCAGTTGGTTGTGCCCCAACAGCTCTTTCACGATTTTCAAGTCCGTGCCTTGTTCGATCAGATGCGTGGCGAACGAGTGCCGCAACAGGTGGGGGTACACCCGCTTGGTGATTCCGGCTTCCTTCGCTGCCTCTTTCAGCTTCTTCGACACGATGCTCTCCGTGAACGGCTCGCCCTTGTACCGCTCGAACAGCCATTCCTGCGGCTTGTACAACTTGGTGTACTCGGTCAGCTTCCTGACAAGGGGCTTCGACAGCAGCGTGTAGCGGTCTTTCCTCCCTTTGCCCTGCCGTACCCGTATCAGCGAACGGCTCACGTTGATGTCGTGGGGCTTCAAGTCCAGCAGCTCGCTGATTCTCAACCCGGCGGAGTAGAGCAGCGAGAACATGCAGAACAGCCGGATGTCCGGACCGGTTGCGTCAAGGATGGATTTTATCTCCTCCTTGCTCAGCACGTCGGGCAGCGTCCGTTCCCGTTTGGCTCGCTTTACCTCGTAACATTTTCGTTCCTGTCCCAGCACCTTCTCGAAATAAAACTTGATCGAGTTGATGCGCAGGTTCTGTTGGCACGACGAGATCCCCCGTGTGTCAATCAGGTGTACGATGTAGGCGTTGATTTCTTCCGGTCGGATGTAGCGGAGGTTTCTTCCCGCAAAGTATTGCTGGAACTCCTTGAAATAGGCAGTGTACGCACGGACGGTATGCTCGCTGTACCGAAGTTGCCGCAGCGTCTCGGCATAGCCGGGCGGGATGGCGGGGCTGGTTTTCCCGTTTTTCTTGGGCAAGGTGTTTTTCAGGGCGGAGTAGTCAATATACGCCGTTTCCACATGGCGGTCGAAAAAGCCGGACAGGTCGAAGCCTTCTTCCGGCAGGTAGGCTCTGTCGCCCTCGAACCGCACACCCTTCTCTTTCGACAGCGACAGCCGGATGGCATCGTCCTCGTCGAACTCCACTTCCACGTATTTCTGCCCGTCACGGATGGCAGGTGAAAGCGTTATTCTCGGTTTGCTCTGATAGACTTTCATACGCATCGCATGGGTGGCAATGACAGACCGTGTCCCTCATTACCCATATTTTACAAATATAGAGAAAACAACGAATTATCGCCGTTTCCCGGAGGAGAAAAATGCGTGCGGGGCATGATTTTTTGGTATTTTTCACAGGAAAGGGCTGCGACAAACCTGCGAACCGGACGACAAGTGCGGACAGCCCGCACCGGACTTGCACGTTCCCCGTGTTTCTCCCTCTATATTTACGCCCGGTTTCGTTTGAGAACCAATAGTATTCACCATTTAAAAACATTAGATTATGGACGAACGACCGGACAGCAGCCAGCAGTTAATGGACATCCTGCTCGTCATGGACGAGAAAGGCACGCTCCAAGCCGTCAGCGGAGTAAAGGACGGCGAGTTACAGACCAAGAACCCCTTGGAGGACAACAACGACCTCCTGCGGGTGGATCGCCACGGCGATATGTTTTCGAATTTCTTTTCCAACCTCTGGAACCAGTTGAAAGACCCGACCCGCTTCCACTTCTTCCGTGTGCCGGAAGAGGAGGTGCAGCGGGCAGCGGGAGAGCCAGTCCGTCAAGACGGGCGAGCCGCTCGTTGCGCAGTACGAGGTGCAGCCTCCCGTGCAGGCGCAGCAGCAGACCCAAGCCGGGCAGCAGCAACAGCCGGAGGGTGCGCCGCAGCAGTCCGCCGGGCAGACCGAACAGAACCCGCAGTACAAGTACCGCCCGGAGGACATCGACTGGAACAGCCTCGCCGCACTTGGCGTGCAGCGGGAGCAGATCGAGGGCAACGGGATGCTCGACCAGATGCTACGGGGCTTCCAGACCGACAAGACCGTCCGGGTGCATTTCCACTTCGACGGCATCTCGCACAGCAACGACAGCCAGCTCTCGCTCAAGCCCGGCACGGACGGCAGGCTGACCGTGTGCAGCCACGGCATCCTCGACCCGGAGAAGATGCAGAAGCAGTTCTTCGGCTACGACATCACCGACTCCGACAAGCAGGTGCTCCGGCAGACGGGCAACATGGGACACCCGGCTACTGTCACCAACCGGGCGGGCGAGCAGGTCGAAGCCCTTGTCAGCCGCAACCTCAAGACCAACGAGCTGGTCGCCTTCCCGCTCTCCAAGGTCAATATCCCGGCGGAGAAGAACGGGCATACCTTCACCCCGGACGAGATAGCCCGGCTCAAACAGGGCGAGGCGGTGGTCTGCCAGTTCCTTTCCAGAGCCAAGGAGGGGGAGCAGCCCAAGCTCTACCCGGCTCCCGTGCAGTTCAGCGCAGCCAAGATGCAGCTCGAATTTCTCTTCGGCGACCGGGGCAGGCTGGCGATGGATGCGTACAAGGCGAACCTGAAACAGACCGCCAATCAGGAGGTGCCGAAGACCTTCCGCAAGCAGGAGCTTACCGAGAAGTCCCGCCTCGAACTCGAAGCCGGGGGAACGGTCAAGGTCTCCGGCTTGGTGGACAAGAAAGGAAAAGCCTACCAAGGTTACATCACATGGAAGCCCGGCGAGAAGCCCGCCTTCATGTTCCCCAAGGACTACAAGGCGGCGCTCGAAGAGGGGCGTGTCAAACCCGCCGTGGAGAACGAGGTGCAGGTGGCGGTCAATTCCGAGGGCAAGACCGTCGAGGCGACCCGCAACCTGAAAGAAGCCCTGCAATCCGCACAGCAGCGACCCACCGGGGAGCAGAAACAGCAGCAGGAGCGCAGGCAGGAGCAGAAAGAGGACCGGAAACAGGCACAGAAGCAGGAACAGCCCGACAAGCCCAAGCGCAGCCGGGGTGTCCGCCGCTGATTTCCCCCGCCATTCTGTAAATGAATTACCCGGTTATCCCGTCCGAGCGGCGGGATAACTTTTGTCAAACCGTTAAAAATTAAAGAAATATGATTACAGCAGTCATCGCAGAAAAGCCTTCCGTAGCGAAGGATATAGCAAACGTGTTGAATGTCCGGGAGCGGCACGATGGCTACCTCTCAGGTAACGGCTACCTCGTTACCTGGGCGTTCGGCCATCTCGTCCAGCTCGCCATGCCCGAAGCATACGGCTACACGGGCTTCCGGCGTGAGAACCTGCCCATTCTGCCGCAGGAGTTCAAGTACATCCCCCGCCAGATATGGGAGGGCAAGGAGTACAAGCCCGATCCCGGCGTGCTCAAACAGTTGAAGGTTATCAAGGAGGTTTTCGACCGTTCCGACCGTATCGTCGTGGCGACCGACGCCGGGCGTGAGGGCGAAGCCATTCATCGGTACATCTACAATTACCTTGGCTGCCGCAAACCCTGCCTGCGCCTCTGGATCTCCTCGCTGACCGACCGTGCCATCCGGGAAGGGCTGGACAACCTCAGACCCGGCAGCGACTACGACAACCTCTACCGTGCCGCCGAAGCCCGTGCCATCGCCGACTGGGAGATTGGGCTGAACGCCACCCAAGCTCTCAGCATCGCCGCCGGGCAGGGCATCTACTCCCTTGGACGGGTACAGACGCCCACCTTGATGATGATTTGCTCCCGTTATCTGGAGAACAGGGATTTCACCCCGCAGACCTATTTCCGGCTGAAGGTCACGGCGGAAAAGGACGGCACGCCTTTCGCCGCCATCTCTGAATTGCGTTACGAAACCCTTCCGGCGGCAAACGCCGCCCTCGCCGCTGTAACCGCAACGGGGACGGTGCAGGTTTCCGACGTGCAGCGCAAGGAGGTGAGCCAAGAACCTCCCTTGCTCTATGACCTGACCGCCTTGCAGAAAGAGGCGAACGGCAGGTACGGCTTCTCGGCGGACAAGACCCTCTCCGTCGCCCAGTCGCTTTACGAGAAGAAGGTGTTGAGCTATCCCCGTACCGGCTCCCGCTACCTCTCGGAGGATGTGTTCGACGAGATACCCGACCGCATCGCCCTGCTGGAGCGGTACCCGGCTTTCGCCGCCCATGCCGCCGCCCTGAAAGGAGCTTCGCTCAACCACCGCAGCGTGGATGCGGGAAAAGTTACCGACCACCATGCGCTCATCATCACCGAGTGTCTGCCCGGCAAGCTGTCCGCCGACGAGCGCACGGTGTACGACATGGTAGCCGCCCGCCTGCTCGAAGCCTTCTCCGCCCGTTGCCTCAAGGACGTTACCACCGTCTCCCTCACGGCGGGGAACAGCGTGTTCACCGCCAAGGGGACGGTCGTCAGGTCCGCCGGATGGCGTGCCGTGCGGAACGAGCGGGACGAGGACGACGAGGGAACAGCCGCTTTGCCGCCCTTGCAGCCCGGCGAGGCTTTCCTCCTGCAATCGGCGGAGTGCGTGGAGAAACAGACCAAGCCCCGTCCCCTGCACACCGAGAGCAGCCTCCTTTCGGCGATGGAGCATTGCGGCAGGGAGTTGCGGGACGACGAGCTGCGGGACAGCCTGAAAGGGAACGGTATCGGCACGCCCGCCACCCGTGCCTCCATCATCGAGACCCTCTTTGCCCGTGACTACGTGCGCCGGGAGAAGAAGAGCCTCGTGCCGACCGACAAGGGGCTTGCCGTGTACCAGATAGTGAAGGACAAGCGCATCGCCGATGTCGAGATGACCGGGCAGTGGGAGACCGCCCTCGCCAAGATCGAGAGCGGGGAGATGAATCCCGACACCTTCCGCAAGGGCATCGAGGTCTATGCCGCCCAGATTACCGAAGAACTCCTGCAAGTGCAGGTGTCCGTAGCGGACGGCGGACATATCCCGTGCCCCAAGTGCCGTTCCGGTCGCATCCTCCTTTACCCGAAGGTCGCCAAGTGCAGCAACGTCGATTGTTCCCTGACCGTCTTCCGCAACAAGGGGGAGAAGCAGCTCACCGACAGCCAGATTGCCGACCTCGTGACCAAAGGCAAAACATCCCTGATCAAAGGATTCAGGAGCAGGGAAGGCAAGCCCTTCGATGCGTACCTCACCTTCGACAAGGACTTCCACACCGTGTACGGGTTCCCGCCCCGCACGGACAAGCCCAAAGGAAAGGAGCGCAGGCGATGAACGGCATCGGTTGGATCACCGTGGCGGAAGCCGCCCGGCTCTGCGGCACGGACGAGCTGCGCATCACCCTCTGGATGAACGGCAACCACATCGCCTACGCCCGTTTCGACGGCATCCTGATGATCGACGGCGCATCCCTTGCCGCCCTGTTCAGCCGCAACCGGGTCGCCACCATCTACGAGGACGTGGCGCAACAGCGGGGCAAGCCCGGCAGACCGGGCAGGCTCCGCCGCCTGCTCGACACCCCGCTCGACGCCTTCGGCTTGTCGCAGCGCATCGTCCGGGCGTGCCGGGAGCTGGGCGTCTTCACCGTGGAGCACCTGCTCGTCCACCTCCGCCGCTTCCGCTTCTCCCGCCTGTACTGTGTCCGCAACTTCGGCAGCGGATCGGCAGCCGAGACCCTCCGGCGGCTCCGGCAGGACGGCTTGACAGACGGCGGCAGCCCACGGGATTTCAAGGTCTTGTACCCGTAATCCCGGCAATACAGGTAAATAAGTGCGGCAATGTCGCACTTATCACAAAATTATTTCCGGATATATTTTGTAGTTTAAGAGATAAGTTCTATATTTGCAACCAATAGAACCTGCCAAGCCTCTTAACAATGCTCAAATAGGCGGGTCGTTTTTTTATATACACCTATGAAACAACTGTTTACCAAAACATTCTACTCCCCACAACAGCATATTGTCCTTTTAAAGAATAGAGGTTTGTTAATAGCGGACGAGGAAAAAGCCGCCGGGTATATTTACAATATCGGTTATTTCCGTCTAAGTGCTTACTTCTATCCGTTGTTGAAGTTCCCAAAGGAACAACATCTGTACAAGCCGGGGGCAACTTTCGTGCAGGCGTTGAACATGTATCGTTTCGACCGCAAACTAAGGTTGTTGCTCTTTAACGAGATAGAGAAGATAGAAGTGGCTATCCGCAGTTGCATAACCAATGCGGTCAGCGAATATTTTAACGATTTGTTTTGGATTACCAACCCTGCATATTTTTTCAATATGCAGAGCTTCCGATACACACAGGACACGATAGATGCGGAATTGAAAAAATCAAAGGAAGACTTTATACTCCATTTCCGTTCCGCTTATACGGACGATTATCCGCCTGCATGGATGATTGCTGAAATTCTGCCATTAGGATTGCTTTGCAGGATTTACACGAACCTGAAAGATAATGTGATAAAAAAACGTGTCGCCCAACATTTCGGTTTGCAAGTCCCGGTGTTCAGTTCATGGATTGTCATTCTGGCTGGCTTGCGCAATATGTGTTGCCACCATTGTCGGACATGGAACAGGGAACTGGCGACCATCACCACGGAACCACGCAGGACAAAATACGGTTGGATTGACTCTTCCCGGACAGACAAGCGCAGGATGTATTACCGTATCTGCATGATACGTTATTTCCTTTATACCGTATCGCCTAATAACAGTTTCAAGGACAAGCTGAAAACCTTGTTGGCTGCCTATCCTAATATAGATACGGCAGCGATGGGATTTCCGTCCGATTGGGAAAGCGAGGATATTTGGAAATAGGCAACACCGTTGCCTAAATTTAATATTTCTTTGCCATTCAGGATATTTTCGTTATCTTTGCGCCAGTAGAACCTGCCAAGCCTCTTGATAATGCTCAAATCGGCGGGTCGTTTTTTTATAACCCGTCATCCTTTCCTGAATGACCCAAGCCACTTTTCAGTGGCTTTTTGCATTTCATGGGCATACCCTTCCGTACACCGTCCGGATTTTCCCGTCCTCCAATACCTTGCTCGACCGCACGATCCACGTCCTGCCATCATTCAGCCCGCACTCCAGTGCCTTCTCGCCGCCGCCGACCAGTACCGGCACGGTTATCACCACGATTTCGTCCGCCAACCCGTTATCCAAGAGCAAAGCCCCGGTTTCCGCTCCGTAAGCCGTTACCGTACCTTCGCCGTCCGCTTTTATTCCCCGCAGTTCCGCTGCCGCATCCCCTGTAACAAACCGCACCCGTTCCTTCTCCGTCAGGTCAATACAGCCGTCCGTCACGACCAAAGTCTCTTTTGCCGTGAGCGGCCAGCCCAGATGGTTCAGGTAAATGCGCAGGTAGGTTTCCTCGTCGATCAGCACGAAGCCGGAGGCGTCCACCGCCGCATCGAAATACTTGTCCGATCTGACCGGACAACCGTCAATGGATTGGTACACGTGCAAGGTAATCTGTTTCATATCAATGTGTTTTTAAGGATTATGTCCGCCTCGCACCCAAAAGAACAGCGTGAACTCACACTATTCCGGTACGAGGTACTGGCATACCTAAGAAACGAAACAGGCAAGCTCACGCCGTATAAGCATACAGCATGAACATTGCGCTATCCATCCCGTTTCTTTTGAAAAGTGCCAGTTTTCGTACCGAGACGTTCAGCGAACGTACAATATGTATATCAATCCCCGTCTGTTTCCAAGCCGGGTATGAATCTTCTATGTCACGACAGCGACTGTGCCCGAAAGCACCGCCTTCTGTCTTCGTGGAGCAAAGATAGCGAAACTTCCCGAATAACAAAACAATAGCCCCGCCTAATCTCACGATCCGGCAGGGCTTCATCCACCAAAAGCACCGTCAGAAAAATGTCATTTTCACGGGAACAGCCCCCTTTTCCTGCGCCTTTCCTCTTTCCGGGCTTCCTTCTCCTTGCGTTTCGCAGCCCGTTCCTCCACTTCGGCGAAGCGGGTGCGGATGAACTCGTGCACGTCCTTCGTGCGGTAGAACACCTTGCCGCTGATGGTGAAGTACGGCAGCACCCCGATGGCACGGTAGCGTTGCAGCGTGCGGATGCCCACCTTCAGCAGCAGGCACAGGTCTTGGTTGTCCAGCACCTCCTCGCCGTCGAGCGTGTTGTTCTTCTTCAGCACCCTTTCCAGCAATTTCTCCGTCCGGTCGAAGCGTTCCATGATGCGCTCCATCCAGCCCTCAAACTCTTCCCTGTCCGTGTACATAGCAGTCGCCCTCCTTTTCGATGATTTCCTTTTCCCGCATATAGCGGATGTAGCCTTTCGCCGTCCGTTCCTTCACTTCCAGCATCTCCTGTATCAGCTCGCACAGTTCGATGTAGCCGTACTTCTCCTGCCGGGCGAACGCCTCCCGTGCCATCTCCGCCAGCTCCTTCTCCTTGCGCTTCTCTTTCTCCGCCCTCGGCTTCTCGCCCACATAGACGGGCATCCCGGCTTGCTTGTCCCATCTGAACTGCATCAGCGGAATATCCAGCGGGCTGCCGTCCCTGACCTTCAACGCCTTCACCACCGACACCTCCGGGTTCTCGTCCTTCTCGATGGAGAGGATGGCGGCGGACTTGCGTTGCAGCTCGCTGCCGAGGTGTCCCCGCAGTTTCAGTCCGTTCGGCACGAAATGCACCACGGCGGCGATGCACGTGCGGTAGATTCCCGCCAGCCGGTAGATCTCGTCAATCAGCGCCACGCTCTCCGCCTCGTCGTTGGCGCAGCGGATCAGGTCCGCCACCCCGTCGATGACGACCAGATGGATGCCCCCGTGCAGGTAGTGGTACCGGTCCATGCTCTGCACGATGGCGGTCAGCCGCTCGCTTCTCGACATACCCGTCAGGCAGTACACGTGCAGGTACTCCGGCATCCGCTCACGCCCGGCACGGCGCAGCAGCCGCCCCGTGTTCTTGTGGAGCTGTTGCTCGCTCTGTTCCGTGTCGTATAGCAGCACCGCACGCCCCTTGCGGTTCGGCTCCACCCGCACCCCCAAGAGATCGGCGTCCGTCTCCCGTTCCATGATCGCCCCGGCGACCAGTGCGGCGGTGTAGTTGCTCTTGCCCGTCCCTTCGCCGCCCGTGATGCAGAGGATGTTCTCTTCCGAGCCTAACGGCACGTCCCCGGCGGTAACGATGGCGACCGCCTGTTCGGGCGGGTGGTCATAGTCGATCTCGCACGATTTCAGCATCGCCAGCGTGTCCCCGTACAGCGTGTCGAGCAGTTTCAGGAACAGCCCCATCAGCTCCTCCCTCGTGTGCCCGGCTTTGAAGTAGTCCGTCACGTCCTTCTCCGCCTTCGTCCCCGGCAGCGGCAGCACCAGCCGTTTCACCCCGTACTCCGCCAGTTGCGCACGGTGCTTCTCCGAGCATTCCAGCCCCGTCTTGTCCGTGTCGTACAGCAGCACGATGTGCTTGAAGCGATAGACCAGCTTGCGCACGGTCTTCGCCGGGATGACCGAGGTCTCCGAGTTGAAGCAGATGGCGTGGAAGCCGTGCGCCGCCAGCGTCAGCACGTCCTTCTCGCCGCCCGTGAGGAAGAGCAGGTCGCCCTTCGAGGGCAGTTGCTCCAGCCCGAAGCAGTAGTTGTCGCCCGTGTGCCCGCCATAGACGAAGCGCACCTCCGACATCGGGCGATAGACCTTCACGCCCCATTTCCCCCTGTACCCGAACATCGGTTCCGCCGGGGTGGAGCTGAAGCCGAACGCCTTGCCCTCCCTCGTCTCGCCCCGGTACTCGGCGAGCGATACCGTCCCGTAGCGGCGCAGCACCTCCACGGTGATGCCCGATGCGCCCCAGTAGGCAAGCTCCCCCTCGGTGAAGGGCTTCTCCGCCGCCCGGTAGGGCTTCGGTTCGGGACGGTCGGCGGACACTGCCGCCTCTTCCGTGTCCGTTCCGGCTTCTCCAGCACCGCCGCCCCTTGCCCCCGGCACGAGCCGCAATCTCCGGCAGCCCCCGGTTCCCACCGTCCCGTCGGTCGGGCTGTCCCCGTCCAGTCCGAGGCACAGCTCCCGGTCGATGGTGTGCAGCACCTCCACGAAGTCGGCGGCGTTCCGGCAGTCCAGCCCTTTCAGCTTCGCCACGAGGAAGAAACAGTCTCCCGAATAGTCCCCGTTGCCGAAGTCCTTCATCCGGTACGTACCGCTCCGGCGGTCGTAATACACGTTGCACGAAGCCTTGCTGTCGGCGTACAGCGGGTTCAGGAAGTTCCTGCCCACCCGCCACTTCACGGGCAGGTAGTGGCGGAACACGTCCAGCCCGTTACTGGTTCTTGCCAGCACTTCTTCCTTTCTTACCATAGCTTCCGTTTTTTCGGTTATGCAGGGGATGTTCCGCTATCATCCGGTCGATCTTGGCGGCGGGCGTCTCCACCATCCACCGCTCACGCAGGCTTTCGACAGCCTGCCGGGGATAGCGTATCTGCCGCCCGATCATCGAATAGGGGACGATGTTCTTCTGGCGGTAGCGTTGCAGGGTGCGGTGGCTGATGTCCAGCGCCTCGCACACCTCCTTGTGCGTCATCCACTTCGGGTCGGCTTTCCGTCCCTTGGTCGCAGGGCTTTCCGCTTCCTCTTTCCGTTTGCGCTCCGTTTCCTCCCGGTTCCGGGATTCCTCCACGTAGGCGGTTATCTTCTCGATCTTCTCCACGAGCAGGCGGTAGGCGTTGCTCTCGATGGTCATTATTTCCATTGTCGTACTCATTTTTAGGTTTCTGCCGCAAATGTCGCCCGATTCGCCGGTTTTTCCTGCCACTATATCAGCACCTTGGCAAAGATTTTTTTCGGGGCGCATTTTCGCCCTTGCCGCCGTTCCGGGCGGTAAAAAGGACCGAAACGGGGTAAAAAAGAGCGTCCGGAAGGCTCTTTCCAGCCCTTCGGACGCTCCCTTCCCGTGTCCTGCCGCCCCGTTGCCAACTTGCTACCGGCTATCCATGTCCCGCATCTTCTTCAACAGCCTCTCCTTCATCTCGTCCAAGAACGCCGTCGGGTTCTGTTGCCCCCGCAGCCTGCCGAAAGCGTGGTACACGTTGCCCAGATCCACGTGGAAATGCTTCTCGAACAGCGCAGCCAGCTCGCCGATCTCGGCGTTGCCCTCGTCCACGCTTCCCGTCACGTGTATGCCATAGACGAGCAGTATGGCGGCAACCTTCGTGTTCGTCCAGCGGTGTTCCTTCTCCGTCACGGCTTCCGTCTCCGTCCCCTGCGCCGCACGCTCCATCCGGCGGCTCAGGTGTACCAGCAGCATCTCCACCGAGATCAGCCGTGCCGCCAGTATGTCGTAGCCCGTGGAGAACTCCGCCTCCTCGTCCAGCACGAAGCTGCCGCTCTCGGGGCTTAGCTCGCCCTTCGCCCGCAGGAAATAGTAGCTGTCCCGGTACGTCGCCCCGCTGTGGTAATACTGGTAAAAGGGCAGGTAGCGTTCCATCATCCGCTCGGCACGCTCCATCGCTTTGCGGTAGTACGGTTCGGCGACACGCAGGCAGGCGGGGCAGCCGCTCTCTATCTGGTACACCCGGTAATAGTACAGCAGCCTGCCCGTCAGGGCGGGCTTGTAATACTTGAAGTAGAGGATCTCCTTCGCGTCCCCGGCGAACGGATGGGCGAGGGCGTACTCCTTCAGTTCCCGGTTCTTGCCTTTCAGGTACGAGACCATCTCACGGCAGACGCCTATCACCTCCTTGCCGTCCATGCCGGGGGCTGTGGTCGCCATGCGCTGATCCACCTCCTTCAGCAGCCCGTTAAAATATTCTTCCATATAAATCTTGTTTCATGTTGTTTATAAGGGCGCAAAGTTAGCGGATGGCAGGGAAACGGACGTTCTGAATCCTCACCGCCGGATTCGGATTGTCCGCCAATCGGCTCCGGACGGTCGGTTTTTCACGGCAGGGCTGGATAAAGGGAGGCTAAACTGTACGGGCGCACCGGGCGATTTCACGGATTTCGGCAGGAGTAGCCTTCAGGTGCTTCTTGCAGAAGTCCCACAGGTAGCTCGGAGTGGCGAAGCCGCACACGTCGGCAATCTCTTGAAGGGGCATGTCCGTGTCCGCCAGCAGGGAGGTCACGTGCGCCTTCCGCTGTTCCGTCAGCCAGCGGTGCGGAGTGGTGTTCAGCTCCTCCTTGAAACGCCGTCCCAGCGTATTGACCGACATGGCGCATTCCCGTGCCAGTTCCTCCACGTTCTTCACCTTGGGCAGAGCCAGTACGATTTCTTCCCGGAACGAGCAGCCCCGCAGGTGCGGCAGGTACTTTTCCACCTCCTGCAAGTCCGCCTTGCCGAACATCGGCGGTATGCCCTTGCGGTACTCGGACGCCCGTTCACGGCGGAAGCGGAACAGCAGTCCCGCCAGACGGTTGCAGAGCACGTTCAGGTGCGGGTATTCGTCGTAGGCGTTGATGCTTGCCTGCATCCGGCAGAGGAACAGGAATCCTCCGCAGTCCCTTTCCCGGAAATACGCCTCCGCCGTTTCCAGCAGGAAGTCTGACGAGCTTCCGTGGCGGTGATAGGCGACCAGTATCAGCAGCCCGGCTTCCTCCTTCACCCGGTACGAAAGTACGGGGCGGTGTTCCCGCAGCAGCTCCACCAGCCGTACCATCCGTCCGTTCTCCCGTGCGAGCCGTTCCGCCGCAATCCATGTCACCGGACGCTCCGCATCCGTTTGCGGCAATACCTTGCGTACCTTTTCCATCCACTCCCGCCATCCCTCCCGGACGGCTTCATTCATTAGAATTAGTGTAAGATTCTGTTTCATTTTGTTTCAATACGATATTAAATAATACAAATCTTACACGAAATTACAAATTGTTTGCAATAGATGTCCTGCCGACACCCCGTATCGGTCACGATATTTCCTTGAATTACAGATTCGGATTTTGCTCCATATGTCCGGATATTCAATCGTGAAAAACAGAAAGGCTGTACCGGTTCCACCCGCAGAACGGCATGACAGTAAGCAGGGGGAGCCGGAAGAAAGTCATTCGCCGGTTGGTGAGTGCGTCTTTTCAACGGGATATTTGCCGTCCCGTATCTCCTGCAACCTTTCGATCAGTGGTTGCTCCTTGGAATGGTTCTTTTGTTCGGCTATGATGAAGAACGATGCAAAACTGCCGATAACATACAGCCAGAACAGGCATTGCCCGAGCAGTTTCCGGTATTCGCCCATTGTCTCGTACTTCGCCTGCATCGCTTTCAGCTTCGCAGGACGGTAATACAGCTTTCCGCTTGCTTATCCCGTTACGAAGAACAGCAACAGGGCGCATCCCGTTGCGGCGGCAACGATCAGCCCCAGCCAGAAACGGTAACTCCTTTCCCCCAGCGTACCCAGCCAGAAATTCCCTTCCCAACTTCCCGGACGGGAGTATGTCCACCGCCATCCGCAGACAATCCCCACGAGCCACAGCAGCAGGATTCCCGCCACGATCAGGTAGCCGTACCTCGGATGCGCCTGCAACCACTCCGGCAGACCCTCCATAAACTCGCTTATCTTATCGAACCATTCCATAGCAATAACAGAAAAAGCCAAATTCATACCTTACGGACGAACCGTTATACCTCAAAGCAAAAATAGCGAAAAGTCCAATCACTCAAAAAGTTTCACCGCAAAATTCTTTTCCGTTTGGAAGAAATACGTTTTATTTGCACCTGTATAGCCGCAAACGTATGAAGAAAGCCTCCCCACATAAAAGAACCAGCCGGTTGAAGCTCCCCGGATTCTTCGACCACCTCTTTTATTGGACGTGGCGCAGTTGTCGGCACGGCTTCCCGGCTCGTAGTTTTGCGGTCATCAGTGTGGTTCAGTTCGCCTGCCTCCTGTTTCCTGTCGCCATCGCTTTACAGTTCTTGGACACTCCGGCTGTCCGCTTTCTTTACGAAACAGACAACCGCCTTACGCTTTTCCCGCTGATACTGCCGTTCCCCGTATTGCTCTGGAGGAATATGCGCATCTATACCGAGGAGCGTTACCGCATGATGCACGACTATTACGGGGCGTTCCATGTATCGGTACGGCAACGCTATCGCCTTCGTTTCCTTGTCTGCATGGTGCTTGCAGTTCTCGCCATCCTGCTTGAAATACGGCTGTTCACCCTTTATCATGACCGCTGCACGGCCATATCCTCAGGCAACAGCCATCCCGCAAGCCTCTATGTCCCGTATCGGTATGACAACGGCAACGATCCCGTGCAGGAAGGCGTCTATCGCATCGTCGATGAAAAAGGGCGTATCGGATATGCGGACGAGCATGGCAATACCCTCGTAGAACCACGCTTCGCTTTTGGCTTTCCTTTCGAGAACGGGAAGGCGAAAGTAACCGACACGGGAGAACTGGAAGAAGTTCCCGGTTCGGATGGGGAATACCACTATTGGGAAAGCGATGATTGGTATTACATCGACCGGAAAGGACAAAGGATTGAATAAAAGCCCCAAGACTGCCCTAAGCCCGACATTCCAGCCACCCTACCTGCCAATCCCTTGCAGGGCAAACACGAAGCCGCCAAGCCCTATCGGAACATCCCGTTCATCCCACCTTTCCCCCGAGACAAACATTAAATCTCAAAACCAGCTCATTTACAGAAACTTAAAAGAATATCGGTGCAAGCCGCAAAACAGCCCTGTGTGGCTGGTGCAAGGTGCAGCTATATTTATATATATAGCTGCACCTTGCACCACAGAAATACACACTGAAAATCAACACCTTACACTTTTGGTAAAACCACGGGTGCAACCTCGTTTTTTGCACCGCCTCCTGATTTTATGCTTTTCCTGTAATCCGGTAATCCCGAAAAATAAAAAATCCCCGAAACATTTCCCTTTTTCGGTCAAAATCCCTATATTTGCATCAGTTCCAAGAGCAGAGCGAAGCAATGCAGCGAAACCCGCACAGCTACCAAATCGCTACCGGCTACCGAACTTTCTACTCTTTAAGTCTTATCTACCAACCGATTACAAAAAAACGATTGTTTTTTGCTGAAAACGACAGCAAACGAACAACTACAAATATCCAGCGGAGGCGATAAAGGCGCCATCTATGGTGTAGTTTCCTTATTGGAACAATACATGGGCGTGTCCTATTTTGCAAAAGAGGCCTATACGTTGACTCCGATGCAGACAATCACACTTCCCGCTATCCACAGGGAAGAAACACCGGCATTCCGTTATCGCCAAACTTACAGCTATAACAACGACGACCCGGTCTATAAGCTATGGTTCCGCTTGGAAGAACCAAAAGACATGTTTATCGAAAACATGTGGGTACACACGTTCAACCGTATTCTGCCGTCCGACCGGTTTGGCAAGGAACATCCCGAATATTACTCATTCATCAACGGTGAGCATCGTCCGGGACACAACAGCCAGTGGTGTCTGACCAACCCTAAAGTATTCGACGCGGCCGTACGCCAGCTAGATTCGATCTTTAAGGCTCACCCGGACATGAAAATGATTTCGGTCAGTCAGAACGACGGTAACAATACGAATTGTTCCTGTCCGGCTTGTAAAGAAGTAGACGAGTACGAAGGTTCACCTTCCGGCAACCTGATCCGGTTCCTGAATAAACTGGCCGAACGTTTCCCTGATAAAGAATTTTCCACATTGGCTTATCTGTATTCCATGCAGCCGCCCAAGCATGTGAAACCGTTACCCAACGTCAACATCATGTTGTGTGACATAGATTGTAAACGTGAGGTTCCGTTAACCGATAATGCCTCCGGCCGTGATTTCGTAAAAGCGCTGGAAGGATGGTCGAAGATATCCGACAATATATTTGTATGGGATTATGGGATCAATTTCGATAATATCGTCTCACCATTCCCCAACTTCCATATCCTGCAAAAGAATATCCAACTATTCAAGAAAAATCATGTGACAATGCACTTTTCGCAGGTAAATGGTATCCGGGGCGGGGATTTCTCTGAGATGCGGGCTTACATGATTGGAAAATTAATGTGGGACCCATACCAGAACGCCGACTCCCTGATGCGTACCTTCATGAATGGTTATTACGGAGCGGCCGCCCCTTACCTGTATCAATACCAGAAGATCATGCAAGGCGCACTGTTGGCCGGCGGACAACCGTTATGGATATATGATTCTCCGATATCCCATAAAAATGGCATGTTGAACCCCGTTTTGCTGAAAACATACAACGAACTGTTCGACCAGGCAGAGGAAGCCGTCGCTGGAGATACCGTACTGTTGCGCCGCGTACAATTATCCCGCCTCCCGCTGCAATATTCGGAACTCGAGATCGCCCGTACACAGGTCGGTACAGATAAAACGAAGATCAGGGAATTACTCGGGCTATTCGACCGGCGTACCCGTCAGTTCGGCGTCACGTCATTGAATGAACGTAAAAACGCACCCGGCGAATATTGTGAATTGTACAAGAAACGATTCTTGCCGCAAAACGAGCAAAGCAAGGCCTCCGGCGCCTCCCTCACCTGGATCATCCCGCCTCAGGAACGTTATAAAACATTGGGCGAAACAGCCCTGACCGACGAACTGTTCGGAGGAACAACATATGTAGAAAGCTGGGTAGGATGGAACGGGACGGACGGTGCTTTCATTCTAGACCTGGGCGAAGAGAAAAGTTTCACCCGGATAGAAGCGGATTTCCTCCACCAACTAGGTGGCTGGGTTTTATTGCCTCATAGTGTCAGCTATTCTATATCCTCGGACAATACGACATACAAACCTTTCGGCTCGTTTACATTTGCTGAAGACCGGGACCTGCAGGTTAAATTTGTCGAAGGAAAAGCGGAGTCGGATAGCCCTGTCAAGGCCAGATACATCAAAGTTGAGGTCAAAGGGATCGGATTATGCCCAGACTGGCATTATGGCGTAGGTTATCCTGCCTGGTTTTTTATGGATGAAGTAAGTGTATATTAAAAAATCCGTGATCCAATTATGAACAGAGAACTATTATTCTATATAACAGCAATACTGCTTTGCGCCGGGATACTTTCCTGCAATAAAAAAGAAGCCATCGCGACATGCAACTATGAGGTAGTACCTCTGCCGAAGTCGATCACTCCAGCTAAAGAGGCCCCTTTTATATTGAGCACATCCACCCATATCGGATATCCGGAAGGAAACGAGAAGCTGAGACAAACGGCGGTTTTTCTTTCCGGATATATCCGCGAAATGACAGGCATCGAAACAGAAGTAACAGCAGATACGGGTTCTTCCAATAGCATTCGCCTCGTATTAGATCGTACTGCCGTATCTTCACCGGAAGGCTACCGGCTAAAAGTCGGCAAGAGAGACATTACCATCACGGGGAGTTCGGAAGCCGGTATATTTTATGGTATACAGACACTTCGAAAATCACTCCCCGTGACGGGACAAAAGGAGATAAGTTTTCCGGCCGTACAGATTCTAGACGAGCCGGAATACCGCTACCGGGGAATGCATCTCGACGTAGGCCGCCATTTCTTCTCGACTGATTTCATCAAGAAATACATTGACATTATCGCTCTCCATAACCTGAATACCTTCCATTGGCACCTGACTGATGACCAGGGGTGGCGTATCGAAATTAAAAAATACCCGAAGTTGACCGAAATTGGTTCCAAACGGAAAGAGTCGTTACTGAATGACGGTCCCGGGAAATTCGACGGAAAACCATACGGTGGCTTTTATACGCAGGAGGAAGTAAAGGACATCATCGAATATGCGGCAGAACGTTATATCACCGTTATTCCGGAGATCGATCTGCCGGGACACATCACCTCCGCGCTTGCTGCCTATCCGGATCTAGGATGCACAGGAGGCCCCTACGAAGTGGCTACTACGTATGGTGTCCATAAGGAGGTATTATGTGTCGGCAATGAGCAATCGCTTCGTTTTGCGAAAGATGTGTTATCGGAAATTATTGAGCTTTTCCCTTCCCATTACATTCATGTAGGAGGCGACGAATGTCCACGTGACCGCTGGCAACAATGCCCGAAATGCCAGGCATTGATCCACAATAACGGATGGAAAGATACGAAAGAACATAAAGCGGAAGACAAACTCCAGAGTTATTTTATGACAGAAGTGGAGAGGTTCGTCAACAGCAAAGGACGTCAGATTATCGGCTGGGATGAAATATTGGAAGGAGGGTTGGCTCCCAATGCGACCGTCATGTCATGGAGAGGTACGGAAAATGGTATCAAAGCGGCTGAAATGCAACATGATGTCATTATGACCCCAGCGGGTATTACTTATTTCAGTGGCCGCCAGTTATTGGAACTGGGTGGTAACCGGGGGGTTCGCCGTGTCTATGATTTCAAAATCTGTCCGGATACATTATCGGAAGCTGCCGCCAAGCATATCATCGGTGTACAGGCCTGTCTATGGTCGGAGCGAATTGATACCCCGGAACGGGCTGAGTACCTAATCCTTCCACGTCTGGCCGCGTTAAGCGAATTAGGCTGGGCTGATCCTGAACAACACGATTTCGACGCTTTTATGGATCGTTTGTATCGTTTGATAACTGTATATGACAAATCTCATTATACTTATTCGGAACATGTTTTTCAAATAACCGAGAACTTCCGGACAGACACGTTGCAAGACGCGCTTGAGATTTCCCTTTCCACTATCGGTAACCGCCCGATCTACTATACGACAGACGGAAGTCAACCGGATACAGCTTCCCTGATCTATACGGAACCATTGATAATACGGGAAGACACCAAACTGAAAGCCGTTATTGTTACGACTGAGGATACCAGTAGTGTATTTGAGGAACATATCCATGTAAACAAAGCAACTTTCAAACCTTCCTGGCTGGCCAATGCACCACATGAGAACTATACTTTCAACGGGGTAAGCACGCTGACTGACGGATTACAGGGTAATCAGAACTATAACACCGGCCGCTGGCTCGGCTTCCTGAAAGATATGGATCTGACCATCGACCTACAAAAGTCGACACCTGTCTCTTCGGTATCGCTGACTGTCAACGTCTCAAAAGGAGCAGCCGTAATGGATGCCACCGGGCTGGAAGTATGGTGTTCTGAAGATGGAAAAGAGTACCGAAAACTTGCTTCGGCCTCTTATCCGGTTTTAGACAAGGAAGATAAAGACGGTATTTACCCGCATACGCTTTCTTTCTCTGTGGTGGAAACCCGTTATGTACGGATTATTGCTAGAGTTACACCGAAATTACCGGCCTGGCATATGTGGCCCGGCAATCCCGCATTTTTATTTGTGGATGAAGTTTGTGTAAAATAAGAATTATTCACTTGTCTTTTGCAAAGATACATTTTTTCGAGGATGAAAACCAGTATATAATACACTTTTTTGATGACAACTTGGGGTAATATCACATTTTTTAGAGGATATGATCTTCCAGTTGTAAAAACAAGAATCTTTGCGAATTCATTAAAAAACATGGTGCCAATTGTGACAAATTCACAAACAGGCAGTCTTATCAAGAATAGAACGAGAAATTGAAGAGAATTATCCAAACGAAATAGTTCCAAATGAAAAGAGTCGAATAACTAGTAATTTCTGTGATAGTCTGACGGCAGTTCTCAAGACGTTGAACATACTATTTTTGTATCGTTTCGGACAATCTTTCATGTTTCAACTTGCTGCTTGTATGAACAGTGCTCCTTATGACAAATGCCAGTCGGGGTATTGGCAATCGGGCTGTATAGCGGATAAATACGTATCAACCATGCAACTGGCAGATAAAGTTAAACCACTGTAAGTGTGTCATATTGCGTTAACCAAAAAGGTTTATGAGTTGCAAGTAGTGAATGAACACACAGATATAGAAACATCATTCTTTGGCTTGTCGAATGCCCCCTATATAACAATACTTTATGCAGGCTACCTCTAATCTATTAAAAATTGTCCGAATTATGATTTTGTCATTTAATTTGCTATATTTGCAAAACAATTACAAATTTAAGGGATGAAATGATACTTGAAATTCGTTTGAGCAACTTCTTCTCAATTAAAGATGAGGTGGTACTGGATATGCAGGCAGCAAGCATACAGACAAAAAAGGCAAAGGAGCTTGAAGAAAATACATTTGTATGCGGTGATGAGCGGTTGCTTAAAACTGTTGCCATTTATGGTGCAAATGCGTCAGGAAAGAGCAGCCTTATCAAGGCTATTCGCGCTTGTGTGGGAATGATATTCTCATCTCATAATTACAATGAGAATACGATATTTGCCTTTACTCCGTTCAAATTCGGAGGCATTGGCAAGCCAAGTACATTCTTCATTCGCTTCCTCCTTGAAGGTATCGAATATGAATATTCTTTTGAACTCAATAAAGTTGAGATACTGAAAGAGGCACTTTACTATTATCCGAATGGCCGTCGTTCACTGGTATTTTCCCGTGATGAAACAAAGGGACCCGACAAAAAGAATATCTATGAATTCCGCTCGGTGATTCGCCGCCCTATGGATGTTGCTGCCAATACATCCAAAAAAACGCTTTTCGTGTCACGCGCCAGTCAGATGGATCGAGATACAGCAAAAGATGTTTTTCGATATTTCAATGAGCGTTTTATTTTGAATTATTTCGGATATAATTCGTTCTCTGTCGAGCGCTTGTTGAATGAGAACAAAGAACAGTTCCTTAATGTGCTGCGAATTGCTGATAGCGACATTGTCAAAATCGACAGCAGGCACGAGAATAAAGTATTTTCGACTGCAGTGATTGACCCTGCAGACAATCAAATATTGTCGGTAGAAGATATTCAGAAACCACAGCTGGTCATTACGACCTATCACAGAAATAACCCGGATGTTCCTTTCAACTTTTTTGCAGAAGAGTCTGATGGAACACAGCGTTTATTCAATATGATGCTGACAATCCTGGATATCGTCAAGAATAATAAAATCTTGTTGATAGATGAAATCGAAACGCAGCTGCATATAAAACTGGTAGAATATATTATCGGTTTGTTCAATAAAAGCGAATCGGCGCAGTTGATATATACTACACACAATACATACCTGCTTAATACCAACAAGTTACGTAAGGATCAGATATATTTTGTTAACAAACGGGATGACGGGTCCTCGGATTTGTATTCGCTGTTTGATTACAAAGATTTCCGTGACGGGCTGGATGCAGAAAAGGCATATCTGCAAGGTCGTTTTGATGCCATCCCGTATATTGACGAACAGACGGATAATTTTATAAAATAGAAACTGATATGGGACGACAAATAAGAAAATCCAAAGGCAAAACAATGAAGCCAAACTTCTTTGTTTTCTGTGAAGGGGAGTCTGAGGTTGCTTATATCAGCCACCTCCGTTCACAATACCGTGCGCCTATTCAAATTATCCCAAGAAAGAGCGATTCGAACATATCCGTTCGGTATATAGAGAATTGTAAACGGGAATATGTTGTAACCAAAAATGATAAAACATTCCTAATGTTTGACCTAGATGTGGACGGAATGCTGGAACACCTGCTAAGTATTCCAGATGCGATATTGATGGTGTCGAATCCATGTATTGAGTTGTGGTATTTGCTGCACTTTGAGAAGTGTCATGCCGAACTAACGCAAAACGTCTGCATCAAGAAACTGAAAAGACATCTTGAACACTACACAAAGGGAACTTTGGCATTAAATGAGAAACAGCAACTGTCTGAAAAAACATCAGAAGCAACGGCAAGAGCCAAGATGCTGGATACATATAATAATCCATCAACTACCATCTATAAAATGATAGAACTGCTGGAAAGTTTGTAATTTGAAGATTATGGAGAATAGGGAAATAACATTAGCTGATATCTTTCTTGACATCTTGTCAGAATCACAAGATAAAGGTGCAAAACTAATGGCAGAGCGAATAAAAGCAGCTATTAAATCGCCGGAGATATTGGAGCTGGTAAATATATGTGTTATAAATGCATTGGGATATAAATCAAAAATTAGCAGCAAAACCGTAGATAATGCAATTGATAGTATTGTCAGTTTTGTACACTCTGAAATTGATAGTAGTAATTTATCGGATAATGATAAAGAGAAAGAAAAGAATTCATACAAACACTTTGCAAAAAGTCTCGGTAAAATATTAAAAGAGAATTTACAGGTGGCGCAACAGCTAATATAAAAGAAGTAATTATGGACATCTATAATTGGGAATAATATTATTCAAGCAGTGGAATATTGGCAAGTAATCGGAGGACAGATTCGTATTCGTTGAGGCAAATCCATGCGCAAGACATCATATATCAGAATTATAGCACCATTAATAGGCAATACATGTAATGCATTGGAATGAGATTATCAGAACCCTCATGGCCAGTCCGAAGTCATACCACAGTTCCTTATGAAGGTCTACCTTGAAAGAGGCCTTCTTTTCCGCCCTAAAAGGTGATTTGTACCACACGCTGTTTCCACGCTGTATTACCGGTTCATATCCGAATCCAGCTAAAAAATCAACAAGTCTGATGTCCTTTGCTTCCTGTATGTTCATAACATCTCATTTTCATGGATTTGGGCAAAGAACCGCTTTATCTCTAAAACATGAAAAGCAATGGCATCAGATGTCATCAGAAATCATCAGATGGCACAGGGCTTCTTCTATAGATATGATTTATATGAAAAATGGATACTGGTAGTATTGTGCGGTGTTTTTGCGAATTGACCGTAGAATATTACCTATTATTCGGAAAATAATCGTATTTTTGTAGTGTGAAAAGAACTTCTAAGGTGGATTATATGAATGATATAATTAATAAAGTTGCGTCTCTCGGAGGGACTATATCCACAACGGATATATCTCACCTGTCGGAATATAAACAGGTGTTGCGAGCTAAAGAACGTGGCGATTTGATAAGATTGCGTCATGGGGTATATGCTGCTCCTGAGGCATTGCTAAACACGATGATAGACGTGGAGAGGATAATACCGAATGGTGTTGTATGCCTATACAATGCCTGGACATATCATCAAGTGTCTACGACAGTCCCGCCTGCTTTTTGCATAGCCATTGCCAATAAAAGGAAAGTAGTGCTTCCACACGCCCTGCCTATAGAACTTTATTATTGGAAAAAAGAGAACTTGGAGTTTGGGATTATGGATGCGGATATATCGGGATATAAAGTTCATATTACTGATATGGAACGAAGTGTTTGTGATGCGGTGAAGTATCGGAACAAGATTGGTCTGGACGTTTGCGCGGAAGTAATACGTACTTATCTGAAAAAGCCGAACCGTAATCTCGCCCGTTTGCAGGATTACGCCAAGCGCCTAAGAGTGTTTAACACGTTGAAAAATTATCTCGAAATCGCAATAGAATAAGATAATGGGAAAGAAAAACTATGACAAGTCTGTAAAGACACGCTTGCTCAACCTCATGAATGAGACAGGCTATAAATACATGGTATCTTCTGGCAAGATACTTCAACGAGAGACTGCTTTACAGGGTTTCTGTAAGCCAGTACAAGGACAAATTCTTGTTGAAAGGCGGCTCTTTGCTTTATGCCATGAATGGACTTGAGGCTCGTCCTACGGTTGATGTGGATTTTATGGCAGACAGGATCAGTCGTGACAGGGATTTCCTGGCTCGTGTCTTCCAAGAAATCCTGGGTATCGTATGCCATGAAGATGGGGTGTCATTTGACGCAGGAAGTATCAAAATAGAACCGATCACAGTCGAAAAGAAATATCCTGGTACAAGATTCTATTTTACTGCCCATATGGATACCATAGCTTATAATATGTCTGTAGATATTGGCTTTGGTGATGTCGTCATTCCACATCCAACAACTATAGACTTTCCTCTGCTTTTATCGGATATCCCTTCTGTGAATATACAGGCATATTCTTTAGAAACCGTTATTGCCGAGAAGTTCCATACGATGATAGATCGTGATGTTCTCAACAGTCGCATGAAAGATTTCTTTGACTGTTATCAGCTCCTGACGAAGAGAAATTTGAATGACGACGCTTTGTATGACGCCATCGAAGCGACGTTCGACAATCGAGGACTTGCATACAACCCCGATTTGCAACTGTTTACGGATAGTTTTGCTACAGACGGGGCACGCATAAGCTGTTGGAAGGCTTTTCTTAGAAAAATTCAATGGAAAGAGGCGCTTGATTTCGATACTGTGATGAAGGTAATAAGAGACAGGCTACAGCCTATGGCTGAAAGATATTGGATAAAACTCTCAAAATAGAATTGAGTAAGATTTAGACAGGCTCTTAGCCATCTTTTAGGAACATTATCAGGTTTGAGCAAAAAATATTTCATAAAAATCCCTATTGACATTTGCGGAAATCGAACTTTTTATCTACCTTTACATTGTCAAAGAGATGATGATTGTAAAGACAATTACGAAAAGCGATGAATTTAGTGTAGTGTTAATTCAATGGCTTTCATAAAAGATAAAGTAGTAAATGTGCAGTCAATCAGGGGTTTAGAATAAACCGAAATAAAAGGTTCGATTCCTGGTGGCACCACTTAGAAGAAAAGCAAAAGACAGTAAAATCCTGATTTCCAAACGAAATCGGGATTTTTTGTTTTCCGAGAGGACGCAAAAAACGGCAGAATATTACAGTTGCTGGTGTTCCAAAAGGTGGAGCAAAAGAGGTGGAGCGCAAATCTCCACCGAATAAGATTACTTCTCTCTGATTTGCAACATTTTGCGTATCAAGAAAGCGTGCATGGTTTCCTACTTTTGTACAACGAAAAACTGTAGGAACATGAAAAGAGACTCATTCAACGTGCTTTTCTTTATCAAGAAAGCCAAACTGCTGAAAAACGGAGAAGCCTCCGTGTGTATGCGCATCACGGTGAACGGTGCGCGAG
>ERZ791724.609-NODE-609-length-26591-cov-3.591988_pt1 | contig 26591 bp, 33 predicted proteins | sample MGYA00510044_ERZ791724 | MGnify/ENA primary metagenome ERZ791724 (study PRJEB30046, sample SAMN00715140) | human gut metagenome | study: EMG produced TPA metagenomics assembly of the A metagenome-wide association study of gut microbiota in type 2... | reverse complement strand
CGGAGCCGTGTGCGGTGGTTCGATTCCACTCGGGCGTACCAATGGAAAAGACAGACGTAGACTTGTTCTGCGTCTTTTTTATTTTCTCGGGTGCAGTAAAACCGTGTGCCTTTGGGTGCAACGAGGGTGCAACGAGGGTGCAATTGCGTTTTACAATATAAAAAATAAGCTATCTACAACATAAAGTAGATAGCTTATTTTTTATACTTAATTTAGAAACTCCATCGTGCGCCTATATTCCATTGCCAGTCTTTTGTAAAATCACTTCCTGAGCTGCGTTCTACATCGAAATAAACATGGCTGTTTTTACCAGATGCAAAAGCCGCACCTACGCCATACTCAAACCAGGTATCGTTGAAACTGTCACTCACCTTCACGCGACCAGTACTATCGGTCATCGTAACATTATAGCTACCACCGAATTCATGTAGCAGGTTAGCTTTAGCATAGAAGATACCTTTGCTTCCGATTTCTTTACCAATATTGAAGCCAACACGTCCAACCGTACTTTTAATGCCACTTTGGTTTACTTCAATACCATTGCTGGCTGTGTAGCTGTCACCGCCTAAATAACCCAGTGTGAACTGTGCCTGCGGCTCAATATACCAGCCATTTTTTAAAGCATTTTTCCTTCCATATTCAGCACTCAATGCTACGCCGGTATTGTTAAAATCACCAGTGATCTTGTTACTGTTAGTGTCATACACTGTAAAATCGTTATCCATATTGCTGATTTTTAACACCAAATCCAGATAATGGCCCTTGCTGCCGATCTCGGTATTGTAGAAACTGATCGCCTTACTGCTGTTGTCTCCGCTGCCTCTGCTGTAACTGCTGCTGCCATCAGTATAGCTGATAGCTGCACCTTGATAACGGGTTTTATCTACTGTACGCTTGGCAACTTCGTCATAGCCCAACTCATATGCAGTATATTTATTGTCAAAACCAAACTTGCCGCCACGACCAATCTTACTGCCCTTCACTCTGAACCAAGCACCTTTAGATTCTTCACCATTATGACGCAGTTCACCCATGCGCTGCAGCAACTTATCATTTTCCGTTCTCCAAGTATGGTAGTTCAGTGCATTTGCTGAGAGAATTGTGTTTACACTGGTAGTAAGTAAATCAGGTTTTTTTTCTACTTCATCCAATACCCAATCTACAGTATATCCGTTTGTAACACCATCCGTTTTCTTTGATAGTTTATAAGTGTTCCAATATAAAGTTCCTTCGCTATCACTTGCTTTAAAATCACCTTGTTCATCAGCAACACTTACTAAAACAGTTCCTTTCGCTCCATCTGTTGATGCACCTATGTTATTCAAAGTAATATAGTGTGTGCCTTCATGTGTACCACTAATATATATTCTATCGCTATTTTGGACATTTTTGCTGGCATCAATATCCATATTAAAAGTACCGCCGTTACCAATGAGATCATTATAAACACGCAAAACTCTATAATTATTTTTAGGAATAACATCAGAACTGTAATTCAAATTTACTACCGAATTTTCTCCTAGATTCAAATCTGTAATATACGACGATCCTATCATATCCCATTTACTACCATTAATTAAAGATAAATGCGTTCCTTCTCTTCTATCCTTTTCATTCTTTACGTTATAGTAATAATCTACAACTCTTCCTTTTAAATAGGAATTTTCATCTTGCATTATTACATCAATATTATTATCTCTGTATTCAATCCCAGCATTCAATATATTAGCTGTATAAATATCCCCCTCTATCTGAACTGTACCATTCGAAGAATTATTTATGTTTATCCGACTATTTTTTGTTGCTGATAAAGAACCTCCTACAAAATTTCCCAAATATCCAACGCCTATATTCCCTCTAATTTTCAAGTTATTATTTGCATTAATATTTATCATGCCATTACTAGAATAAGGCTCTGTAGTAAATACAAATTTATTTCCGTTGCCCTCACTACTAATTTCCATATTATCTGCAAAAAAATTGATTTTACCATTATTACCTGCTACTATTTCCCCAGGTCTACTATACACACATCCAGATATTAAAACTTCATTTATAGGATTATCATTTGTCCCTATATTAATTTCACCATTAGAAACCCTAATAATATCGGTAGTAGTATCTTCCATATTAATATGTAAAAACTTAGTCAATACTTCTACTTTTTTATTATTAATATCCATAAAATTTATACCAGAAGACACTCCATTATGCTTAGTATATGATATTTTATCATAATCATTAGCCCCATCTAAAAATTTAAACGTTCCACCACTATCAGCTAAATAATTATCTCCTTTTTCATCTACAATATTCAAATCACTAGCGTAAACATTATGCATATTATAATTATATAAACATCCGCCAAATACTAAAGATAATGTAATAATTTTATATAACGTTTTATAATTTTTCATATACATTTTACAACTCCCCTTCAATAATTTTACGATTTAGAATAAAATAAACCCGAACTACTTCTTGACCTTTATGCCTTAACCAACATATTCCATCTACCTCCATCACCTTTTTTCTTTTGGATTGGGCCGCTGTTTATAACAGCTGTAGCTACAATAATACTGCCGTCTGCGTTTAACTAAAGCTGTATATACATGGTAAGCTTTATTACAACCAAACTCCTTACCACAAATCGGGCACGTCATTACCAATCCGCCTAAATGCCCACATTTATCCCTTTCACTTGATTCTTCAAATCCTTCTAACTTCATTATTTTCATTCCTTACTTCGTCATAATGCCTGAACCAAGAACATTTTTAGAGCTTTATTTTGATGCTCATGCCATCTTTTACTCGTTTTTTCTAAAAATAAATATGTTTCTTTTCCCAGCATATCTCACCTCTTACTTGTTTATGTCCAATACATCTTTAATCATTGTTGCTTTCAACATGTTTTCCAAACTACTTTGCATCATGGAATAAAATTTTCTTAACGAGCAGTTTTGTATTTCAAAGCATTTACAGTAATCATCTCCTTCCAAATAACGGTTTATCTTCACCGTTGCTTCCATAACTTTGAAAATTTCATACATGGATATCTCTTCAACCCTCTTGTCCAATATAAAACCGCCTTTAGCACCCACGATTCTTTGGATAATCCCTGCTGCAATTAGTTTATTAGTAATTTTAAAAATATAGCTCTTAGGAATCCCCATTGCCATAGCGATATCTTTGGAGGTAGTGACTTTGTTTTGTATAGCCAGATACAAAACTATTCTTATCGCATAATCGGTAGTAACATTTATTTGCATATTCACCCCCATTAAACCAGACCAGTAAAGTCCGCTTTCTTTTTGCAAAAATAAAAGCCTACCTCCCTCAGAATTATTATCTGAGGGAGGTAGGCTATGAAAGTTCCATGCAAACGCATGTCCCCCCCATATATACTTTCACGCTATATAGCTTTCAATAATACAATATATTGCTCTCTTACTTTTCTATATTATATATTTTTAACTTTTTCTGTTCAATAAACAAATAGTTAGTATACTTTTATATTTATTAATATTTACTTCAAATCCGTATTATACATCCTTATTTAATTCGTGCATTTTTTATCATCAGCATTCAAACATATATACTTTTTGTTCTTCGCATTATCTATTTTCTTAATATAGTAACACTTATGTATTTTAGTTTAGTTTTACATTTACATAAAATAAGCCTATATGTTATATACAGGCTTATTTTATAGAAATTCAAGTTTCACTTATCTTAAGTTTGATTTTTCAATAATGATTCCCTTTTTCGCTAAATTTTCCAAACATTCGTGCATATATACTTCATCATGTTCTAAATATACTTTTTCTTTTATTAAAGGTATTAAGTCATTTGGAACAGTGTTAATATGCTTTCCCCTATAATTCCTATAAAACCACTCACTACTTACTTTATAACCCCTATTAAACATCTCCTGCATAACCTTTGCATGATACAACTCAAGATCATGCAAACTATGCTTAAACACATAATCTACCACTCTATGCTTTTTACCCCAACCGTTACCTCGCATAGCACAACATTCACGATGCTGACCAAGTAGCTGTTGCCTTGGTAATAATGGTATTAATTCTTCATGCCACAATCTCATTTTATACCTCTACATAAGACGACATTTTTTCTACTTCTTAATTTTATAATAAAAAAGAAAGCCTGACTACTACATTAAGTAATAGTCAGGCTTTCTTTAGTACGCATATGTTACCCACACACCAGTTTTTTTATCTTGCCAATCATACTCGCCTCGAAATCCTATATATTTGCTACCTATCCGGCGGCTCACTCCGTAGCTGATACCTGTAACATAGTGATCAATATCAATCTTGGCTCCGATCTCCCGCAGAACCCCTGGCGCGGACGGTGGCAAGGATTTCAAGATTTTCTGCTGCAATTCTTCCTGCTTCTTCGACCAGGCTTCCAGCTCTGTCAACTGCTTCTGCAGCTGATTTATTTGCAGTTTGGCTTCGCTCGATGCTTGATCCGATAGCGTCTGCTGTTCCCTTGCTATCTGTAATTCCAGCGCTAATTTCCTGCTGATTTCCAATTGCCTGGTTGAGTTTTGTTCCAGTGTCGCCAGCTCGCTTTCCGTTATCATGTATGCCGGCTCGGCTGAACAGGTAACAGGCAAGAAAAAGAACTGCGCCAACGCCCATACCAACAAGAAAGCGATTATTAGATATCCAACTTTTGATTTTTTCATACACATTCATCACCACCTGCTACTGTAGCCCCTGGTATCCACATGAATCCAATCGCCATAATAACCAATCCCCAGCTGATCTTCAATGCTCCATGCTTTAGCTGCAGCAATGACCGTATCTGCCAATGCGGTATCAGTATCGTCCTGTCCCGAAATATGGATGTCGGCTGCACAGCCACGAGTATGATAGCTGTTAGGTTCTCCACCAACAGCTAAGTTCACTTCTATAGTTCGAAAGCCACTTTTATAACCAGCATTAGTAGTATTAATAACCCAATTAGAATTCCAATCCCTCAGCATATCAAGCAACCGAAATAAGTTAGCAGTCTTTTCATCATTTGTACATAGTCGACCATTTTCGTCCCATGCATACTCATTCCTGCTACGTTGCAGACAATCCCACTCCGTTACGCTCCAATGTTTACTTACATACAAAGCCATATTAATCACACTCCATAAAAAATTTAGAAATCATAGTTTCTTTTTAACAAAAACAATCAATCCACTCATAGCTTCCACGCCAGCATCATTTAAGTTTTCGATAATACTAAGTAGCTCAGTTACAACAAGATATCCAATAACCGTCATAACTGCCCAAGTAGGTTTATCTAAAACTCTCATAACTACATCAACGACAGCTGCAGACAACGCACAAATTAAATAAACACCGATTTTTCCAAGGAAACGGTGTTTCATAACTTCACTTTTTATCTTTTTGGCAGCTCTGGCTTTTTTTATTCCTTTAATAGATTCTAGGATAGTCGGATTTTCAATACCACTATCTTTTAGATGCAGATAGGATATCGATACCCATTTTGTAAAACAATCAATAAATACTAAAAAAGCAAAGCTATAAAACAATATAGCGTGCTTATGCAAAATCATAGCCAACATTGCCGCTATTAAGGCTTTATATGACCAACCTTGTGCTAAAGTTTGAGCAGCTCCGATAGCCGCAAATTTAAAAGATTCCCAGTTCATTTTTGCCTCCTGTATAATGCTCCTAAAGGAGCTGATATTTTGAATACTAAAAAAAGAAAACGCATGAAACTACCAAATGGCTTTGGCAGTATTATTTTTTTGCACGGTAGCCGTCGTAGGCCTTGGGCCGTACTTAAAACAATTAACGGTAGATCCAAGTACATCGGTTATTTTCCAACACATGCAGAAGCCTTAATCTTTTTGGCTGATTGCAATAAAGACCCGTCTATTTATCTCCCGTCTTTGATTACTTTCGGCGAAGCCTATCAACTGGAAATGGCAGAACGTAAAGCTAAGATCGCCAGCGTCACGGTCAAAAATTATGAAGTAATTTTTGGATATTGCAAGCCTCTGCACAATAAGCCTCTTACCAGCCTTAAAGTTGCCGATTTGCAGGCCGTAATAAAAAAACTGTCAGACAAAGGTATTGGCCATGCTACACAGAAAAAAGTACGGCAACTATATCATAATATTTATAACTATGCCGTTAAGTATCAAATCATACCGCCTACTGCAGATATATCACGGTTCGTAGATGTAGATTTGCCGAAAAGAAATAAAATAAAACAGCCATTTAACACGCGCCAGCTCAATCGGGTAAAAGCTCTTGCTGACAGTAATGATCCTCTAGCGCCTTATGCAATGATCGTAATAATGATGTGTTATAGCGGACCAAGGCCAAGCGAATTTTTAGCAGTTGAAAAAAACGATGTCAAATTGCATTCCCGATTTTACCGGATACGAGAAAGTAAAACCGAGGCTGGTAGAAACAGGCTAGTACCTATAAGCAAAAAGATCGTGCAATATTATGACTATTGGCTGCAGCGTCCAGGGAAAACTCTTATTACAGACCCAGACGGAAAGCAACTGACATACCACCGCTTTCTACGCATCTTTGACAAGGTTATGAAAGTTACTCGCTGCAAACATAAACCACATGAGTGCCGCCATACTTGCGCTACATGGTTAGATGATAAAGGAGCTAATAAGTTATCTATCAAAAAATATTAGGCCATGCTACACAGGATATTACTGACGGCACATATACCCATAAAAATCTACGCCAGCTAAAAAAGGCTATTGACCTTTTGTAAGTAATTTGCAAGGATTTTTTACAGCAATACCTTGAAAATCCATTAATAAAGCCGTTAAAACGTAAGTAATTTGTGTGTGATGATTTTCATCACACACAATCTTTATAAAAGCAGTATTTATGCGCTTTCTGTTGGCAAATATGGTTTTAACTGTTCTGCTGTTGTGCAATTAGCAATTTCGGCACTCACTTTTTCAAATCCGCTGTAAGCCGCATATTGCTGCGCTTTTACAAGATTTCCTGCTTCCATCATCTGATCACGCGTTACCTCTAAAAATGACTTTTTAGACAGATTATTTTTATCTGGATAAACCCTGTACATCGTGATATCGTTTTCCATAAGTGTCAAAGCAACCTGCCAGTTGTTCTGATCATCGTCATTACAATCGAAGCCGTAGCCGCTGCCGTCTTGTAGCCATACGATAGCATGCTTTTGAGCATCATATTTTTGATATTGGTTGTTTAATGCCTGTTCACGAAGTTCTTCGAGTGTCGGTGGCACATATTCCCTGGCAGCTTTAGCAGCTATATAGGAATCAATAGCAGCGATTTTATCCTCGATGGCTTTAATCGGTTTATCGCAAAAATCACCATTTACGACAGCATGGCTCTGCTGGTCGTCATAGATTACCTCGCTTAATGTTACCTCGCCAGCCTGTAAGTTACCGCCGTCAATAATGAAGTTATCAGGGCTATCCTTATACATCTTTTCCTCGTTAATTATTAAAACCTCACTGTTCAATATTTGAAAACATTTCATAAGTTATCATCCTTTCTTATTTTTCTGTCGGAGAACTGCCTGAACATAACCACAATGTAACGGTTAGTACAAGCGGGAATCACGCGCATACTTTTACTTTTGTAAAAGAATACGACGCAGGTGGTACAGAACCGGGATCAGCTTCATGGCGTTCTAATCAAGGCACAAAAACAACCGAACAAGCTGGTACACATACTCATACCGTAACTATTAGTAACACTGGCTCTAATTATCCACACAATAACCTGCAGCCTTATATATCTGTTTATTGTTGGCGTAGAACAGCATAGTAGCCTGTCGGGGAACTGCCAGAACATGAGCATGATGTAACTTGTAGTAACAACGGTCTACATCAACATAAGATAGATATCTATAATGACGAAGGTCGTGACGCACCATATGTTGCTGGGGCTGCAGGTGGTATTAAGGGTTCGCCAAGCACATCAGAAACAGGTAATCACTCTCATACTATCTCTATTAATAAAACTGGTGGCAATTTTGCACACAACAATATGCAGCCGTTTTTATCGGTTTACATATGGTATCGAATTGACTAAAGCGCTGTCGGGGAACTGCCAAGTCACGAGCATAATATAACGATATCGTCAGCTGGAAATCATAAACATGGAATATATAGCAACTATAACGAAGAAGGATCTAACGGTGTAGCTGACGCCTATCGTTCTACTGCAAATGGCGTCTATACCGAAAATGCTGGTGATCACACCCATACTGCAAATATCAAAAATACCGGTTCTGATATGCCACCCAATAATATGCAGCCTTACGTTGCTGTGTTTATGTGGAAACGTACCGCATAAAACTGTCGGAGAACTACCTGCACATAGCCATACAGCTACAATCAGCACAGATGGAGAACATACGCATACAGCAGGTAGTTTAGGTCCGATTGACGGGCATTCAGGAAACAACTATGCAAAATATCACTTTGCCGATGGAAAAACTGGTTCTGCAGGCAGTCATGCTCATACACTTAGAATTTCTGATACAGGAAATAGCCAAAGTCACAATATAATGCAGCCATACATTGCTGTTTATTGCTGGCGCAGGTCGGCATAAAAAGCTGTCGGAGAACTTCCTGCACATGGGCATAATGCTACTGCAAATTCAACTGGTGATCATACGCATACTGTCGTTGGCAGAGATGGTGGGGCTACCAAATATACAGATAATGCAAGTTATTATAAACGTACAGATACTAGCAGCACATACAATACAGGATCGTCTGGTAGCCATACTCACTCGGTTACCGTTGATAAATCAGGGGAAGGAAAAAGCCATAATACTATGCAGCCTTATTTAAGCTGTTATATGTGGCGTAGAACAGTTTAAAGTGCTGTCGGAGAATTGCCAAAGCACAGTCATCAGGCTACGATTAGTACAGATGGTGAACACAGCCATAAATTTAATTTATACAGCGACGGTGGTAATCCCGGTATGCACCGTAATATGAGTGCTAATATGGGATACACCTGCCCTGCGGCAGGCTTGCACAGCCACACCTTAACCATTGGCGATACTGGCAGCGGAACAGCTCACAATAACATGCAGCCCTGGCTTGCAATTTATATGTGGAAGCGGACGGCATAAAGCTGTCGGAGAGCTGCCTTCGCATAATCATAGTGTCAGCATTAGCACATCAGACCTTATAGGTACTTTGAGTTTAAGCCCTTACAGTGGTTTTGATAATGCCACTGGTATTGTTTCGCTTAGCGGTGGTAGTTTTGACACCGGTGGCGATGTAAAAAATGGTTATAGTAATAACGCTAATATAAATGTTTCTCATTCTCACACAGCCACAGTTAGTAATACCGGCAGTAATATATCCCATAATAATTTACAGCCGTATTTGAGCTGCTATATGTGGAAAAGAGCAGCATAATTTAAAGGTTGATTAGCCTGTCGGGGAACTGCCGAGTCATTTTCATGAAATAGTATCAAACACAGTTAATTTAACAGGAAGTGCCGGATATTTTGTTGGAGCAGATAGCCCTTCTTATTCAGGGATTTTAACAGTTACTAAAGGTAGCAAGGGATTAACTGGGGGTGGTGGAGGACATACTCAAAATTATCTCAACATTCATGCTAATATTACACCTAGTGTTAATGTTTCAGTTGCAGGGAACAATCAACCTCATCAAAATATGCCACCTTTTATATCAATTTTCTGCTGGAAAAGAACTGCTTAAGCAATTCTTTTCCATATATAAACTGATAAATATGGGGACATATTGTTGTGGGACAAGTTCTTACCAGTATCTGAAACAGAAATGGTATGACTATGGCTACCAGCCTTATCTACAGTGACTGTGCTTGATCTATCAACCCTATCAACTTCGGATATCCTACCATTAGGAGCACCACCAGAACCGTTATAAGTAGGTGCTGTATGAACGTGTTCCCCATTAGTGCTACATGTTGCGATGTGTCCATGTTCTGGCAGTTCCCCGACAGTTCTCAGGACACTCTTTGCCACATGAAAACAGAAATATAAGGTTGCAAATTGTTATGGGCTCTGTCATTACCGGTATTGCTTATAGCAATAGTATGGATATGGGAACCTGCTGTATTGGTCGAATTGGTATATGTGCGATCACCATCACCACCGCCGGGAACACCTCTGTCAGATTCGTAAGAACGACCAAAGGTAAATGTATGTGAATGATCTCCTGCCGTGTTTGTGCTAGCAGTATGTGTATGTTCTGGAAGTTCTCCGACAGATAACTGATGTTCGTGTTCGCCACCGGTACTGCCAGCTTGGTATTCTACGCCCCATTCTGATGTGCCCTGTGCCAGCAAAACACGTCCTGCCGGCATTGCCTCCCACGTACCGCCAAAAAGATCTGCAGGTGATGTCGAATTTACAGACATATATATACTGCCTACAGGATATGAATCTAAAGCAGTAGGCCTAATATTTTGTACCGTCCATACAACACTGCCGTCATTTATCTCCTGTCCTACAACAGCATTAGCTTCTAAAATCGGTTCAACGGAACTTGTAGTTCCTGCAGTTTTACATAACAAATAAGCCCAGCTTGGACCATTACCGTCTTCGGTATATCTTATATCTCCAGCTATAATTTCCTCATTCGGATTCCATGCATTCTTACTTTTTCCAACGATCGTGATTATCTTATTTTTAATATCACTAAGTAAATTAATTCCTTTACCTGCCAAAAGAGTTAGTAAATCTCCCTTTTTAGTTGCAATAACACTATCTTTGCCAATAGTAATGCCTTTTAAATTAAAGTCATTTGGATGAGCCTCTGTATCTTCATTATGCTCAGTAACTTTATCCTCTGCAATTTTTCTTGCATTAGCCACTGTTACTATACCTTCAGGATCAATAATTGCTGTTATATTCGCCATGTTTTCCGTTACTACATTAATACTAAATTCTTCTGAAATCACAACAGAGCTTGATGCGGAAGGCAGAAAATCAGGGGAGGTATCTGTCATTATTGCATACATTATTTCCCCAACATCAGGATCATTTGCAAATACACCACATTCACGAATATAGTACCCTTCTGAAAGTTCAGCATTAGTAACAATACTTTGAATTTTAGCTAATCCACCATTAACACTGATTGCCGTTAATCCTAAAGCTTGTTTGGGTTGAATCAAATCAGTAAGATCTTCTGGCGATACTCCATCTGGAATAATACCAGAACCCAATTTCATCTTAGTGATCGTTAATGTACTACCAGCAATAGCTTTTGCCTGTAATACCTTTCCTTGTTTAGTCAACATTAAATTTGCCCAGTTTGGCATGTTACTTCAACTCCTTTGTGTACATAGATTGCAGCTCCAAAATAATTATTGATATTTAAAATCTGTGGTTTTATCTGTGATGGGAAAATCTCCACTTTTCTCATTGAAGAATAGACCCCTCCAACAAATAAGGAGCCAGCTATTTGACGGTCAAAACTTAAAGCGTCAAGCCAACTCCTAACATTCTTACTTTCTTTAATTGCCCTATACAAATTGTCCAAAACAGATTTATCTGGAATGCCTTCTGAAATCATTCTTACCTGAAAATGATATGGTTTCCCACCATATTCCCAATTCTCATAAACTTTTGCTGATTTAAAAACAGCTGTACATACTTCCTCTACTGCAGCAGGAGTGCCTTTTCTCCGATGCCAGTCAATGGCCTTGCGCACTAATGCCCTTTTTTTATTGATATCTGCCGCATAATCATAAAAATCAACATGATATTGCCAAGCTAGTTCATCCACCAATGTTTCCGGCAACTGATCCAATCGTGGCAGTAACAAAACTAATTCAGCTTTTTCATTAATCGTTTGTAATTTTTCTGCAATGGCATTACAGATATTTCTTATCGTTTCGTTGCTTGCAATGCTAGTGGGTAGCAACTCGATTAAATTCAGATTTTGCAGATCATTCATTTTCTAGCCCCCCAAATGTAACATTAACATTTTCAGCTATCGCTACATGGTTATCAGCAACGATCCGAAAAGTAGGCGAAGATATAACCGCTCGCTTGGCGCCAGCATTTTTAATAAGACAGATTAACTCGTCCGGATTGATATCACGGCCAAGCTTAGATTTTTGCCAATCGATATAATCCTCCACCGCTTTCGCTACCGCGCTTTGAACGGCAACAGATTTAGCTTCATTTGCCCGGTCAATGTAATACGTGAGTGTAAGATCATAATTGACAACCTCCGGAGCAGCCACATGCACATGGTCAGTGAGCGGCCTTACAGATCTATCACTGCATGCTGCCTCTACGATATCCAGCATTTCTTTTCCCGGTATTCCACCGCCTACAAGTAGCGGTGTTATCAGTACTTGCCCCGGCTCCGGTGATATTACCGATACATCAACAATCAAAGACGAAGCTCGTTTGGCAATTTTAATGTATTCGCCCACTGGTCCAGCTACCGAAAATCCCTCCGGAGCCTCGCGAATAGCCTCACGCAAAGAATCGTCACTCTCGACATCTGAACCTCCCTCCGACGTTGTGGTATTGACCATTCCAGCGACGTACGGAATTGGATCAACAATCTTATTGATTTCTCCCGGCAGATAGCCATTACCGAGAACACCAGCCACAGTACAGGTAGCCGCTACAGAAACATCCAACTGTCCAGCTATGACCGTTGCATCCTGATCAATAGCAAAAAACACATTATCTCCAGCTGTCGCCCGCGTACCTGCTGGAATGTTTGTCGCAACGGACCGCACCTCCGACAGGGTTATTTTAATTGTCGTGACAGAGGCCTTGGCGCCAATACGTTCTGCCCCGACAAGTACGCCCAAGTGATCCAGGTTGGCACCTGCCGAATATCGCAATAGATTTTGTTTGCCGGTGTAGTTGATCTTATTGCACAGCATCAGGATAATGGCCGCAATCACGCATAAAAATAACCGGACAGGATCACCTTGTGCAAGGGTTCTCCCGGTTATTTCCGTATAAAGCTTTATGATATCCGATAATATTTCTTGTTCGTCTGCACTAACAAATTCAATGTCCGGCAGATCACTAAGTTTCATTTATGACCACCTTCACTTTCGCCCTTAAAACGCCCTCCGCATTAGAGCGCCATGTAATTTGTTTTACCGTAACTCGCGGCTCATATTTTTTTAATGCAGCAAATATTTCACTTTCTGCTTTCGCTTTAGCCGATAACAGCGGAGCATCTACATAGTTTGCATCAATGCCAAAGTCACGGTCTAACGGTACGTTAAACTTAGACGTGCTAAGTATTGTACTGCAATTTTGTAAAATTTCCATTTGCACATTTTTTGGAGCAAAATCTACGTCAACTCTTTCTCCCGCAGTAAGTTCAAAATCCATCAGCGCACCTCCTCTGTAGAATATTCAGTCAATGTAATATCGACGCTAACGGAAAGTATTTTACCGCCTGCCCGCCAATAGCTTACGTTTTCCCCTATATCCTCCAGCAACCAATAATTATCAGATACCGGCGCACCACCTAAAATAAACGGAAAAACTGCGCCTGTGTCCCTCATTTTCCTCAGCCTCCCCAGCTCGCTTTCGGGATTTATGCCGTGATCAGTGCGCAGCTGGATCTTCATGCTAACTTTTTCAACGTCAGGCCCTAAAAACTCCATTACAGGTTTACGACCAATCAAATCGTGCTTTGCCCAGCGGCCGGAACCACTGCGGCCGTAATCACTAAAAGTACGAATTTTACCATATGTCACAACAAAAGGGATATCTCCCATAGATCCAACTTGCATATTAACCTCCTATGATTACATCCGGACTTCCAGAAGCGACACTGCCTCCACAGTCTATCGGATCACCTACCCTTGCTGCCTGCAGTCCATTAATAAGAACTGTGCTGCTGCCGCTGGCGATATGCGCTGTATGTGCTGGATGCACGATACATCCATGCGGAGCATAACTATCTCCGACACGTCCTGCACCTTTACCGTTAATTATTACATTTGTACTTGCACTCACAAGCACAGTCCCTGGACAAGCATCATGTCCTGTATCAGTATCGCCTAATCTTGTCGCCTGCAATTTACCCACCTCCTTTAAGTATTTTTGTATATAGAAAAAGCGCCCTTAAAATAAGGACGCTTTAGTTAGCGATTATCTACCATTTACTCTCGATTGCAATATATACACGCTTTTACTAGCCCTAAATCAAGTGTTTTATTATTTCATAACCATCACTTATTCTATATAATATTTGTGAAGTTTTTGAAAAATATGTTATAATGATAAAAATGATAAAGAATTGGAGATGTTTTTATGTTGAAAAAAAATCCTTAAATGGGGAGCAAGTCTTATCGTTTTACTGGTTTTAATTGGAAGTTGTGCAGGAGATAACTCTACAAAATCAACTTCTTCCTCAGCTACGACTAAAGCCACGCAAGACGCACCTAAAGTAAAAACTTATTCAGCAGGCCAATATAAAATTGGTAAAGACTTGCCTGCCGGAGAGTACGTTGTTATCTCAAATGGCGACAGTTATATTGAACTGGCCAGCGATTCAACTGGTAATTTCAGCAGTATCATAGCAAATGATGTCTTTAAAAACAGAAGTGTTATTACAGTTCAAGACGGTCAATATCTAAAAGTACAACGTGGTACTATCTATGCGGCCAAAGATGCACCCAAAGTAGAATTAAAAAATGGTATGTTACCTTCCTGTATGTACAAAGTAGGTATTGATTTCCCTGCTGGCGAATACAAAGTCACTTCTAACGGTGGGGATAGCTATATCGAAGTCTCCAGAGATAGCAGCCACAATATGAGTTCCATTATTTCCAATGATTTATTCACAGGAGACCGTTACATCCAGGTATCTGATGGTCAATGTTTAAAATTCTTCAACTGCGAAGTAAAAATCAAATAAGAAAGAAGTGTTATTTATGAAAAAATTAACTGCTCTATTTTTAGTTTTAGTTTTTACATTAGCTTTAGCAGCTACAGCATTTGCTCATCCAGGTAGAACAGATTCTAACGGTGAACACTGGGATAGAAGAACTGGAACATACCATAAACATTAAATTTTCCATATAAAAAGGCACTCCTTGAGGAGTGCCTTTTTATTATACATACCCTTTGCTTCTAAGTGCAAAAACAACATCGATCTGATGATTATGACTTATTTCTTTGCCCATATAGTCGCGCCAAAATTTATTTGGTGAAATATTATCAATATCGTCTTTTCCTAGTTTATCTATGATATCTAATGCCTCCATAGCATAGGTTCCATTTTTACTTCTTCTGTTATTTTGCCCCATTAAACTCAAAAAAGCATTTTTAGGACATCCTTTCGCAATACTGCTCGGCTTCCCTTCAAATATCTTTTCAGCTGCAATTTGCCACGCTTCTCTTGCAGGTATTCCCTCATTTTTCACCAGTTCAAAAGCCATAATAGCGCAATGACCATATTTGCCAAATTCCATTTTAACACCTCACAAAATATCATTTTATGGGGTTATTATAACATAATTTTTTCTAATATTTAACCTAATTTATATTCACCGCAGCACCGCGAATGGTCAACGTTCCCGCAGCAATAATACTAATATCACCTATAGCATTTACAGTTAAACTTCCTGATTTACGATCATGCTTTATAACAGTACCATCACCAAATTTAATCGCCCTTACATCAGCACTTCTCTCCTGTGGTTCATCTTCTTTTGAAAAAAATGAACCAATAATAAAACCCTCATTTAATCCCTGCCCACTTTTATTTGGCAGCATTAAGCACAGAACTTGTTCATCAATATCAGGTATCCAGTAATCCTTGTCGACCATGCTTCCACGATTTACAATCATTAAATTACCAGATACCAAATCGTCTTTATCAGAAAAAGCTACTCTTGCAGTATTTGTATTGACGTCAATAGAAGATACCCTCCCGATACGAATTATGTTTTTTATAAAATTAGTATCCATTTAAACACCTTCTTACATCGATATTTGTCGTATAACCGCTGCCAATATCATGTGATGCTCTGGTTATCAAGTACTTATCATAAAAGCAAAGGTGACTTTGTAGCTTTTGAAAAGGGCTTAAATCGATCCGGAGTTATTTGGGACAGAATTTACATAACGACTTTATTTACATTCCATTATAGAGAAGTATTAAAAACTATAAAGCACTATAAAAAATATGTCAAAAATAAAAATGATATTTTTGTTGGTGGAATAATGGCTTCATTACTAACAGAAGATTTAAAAAAAGATTCCGGATTAAACAACATAATTATCGGTCGCTTACTTAATTCTTCTATGTTAGGGTTTAATGACAATGTAAATATTGATGTCCTTCCTTTAGATTATGATATATTACAGGGCTGTGAGTATAAATATCCTTCCGGTGACAATTTTTTTGCTTATACAACAAGAGGCTGTGTCAATAAATGTCCTTTTTGCGCAGTACCAATTCTAGAAGGCGGCTTAAGTATAACCAATAATATACACGAACAAATCTCATTTGCTCGTGATACATATGGTGACAAGCGCAATTTATTGTTACTAGACAATAACGTACTAGCGCTCAAAAATGAAGACTTACAAGCAATCGTCAATAATATAACGTCTTTAGGTTTCATTAAAACCCCGACTTTTTTCAAACAATCTGAATTTCTTAAATTATCTGACGCATACTTTAGAGCTGCTAATACAAAAAATGATAACAGTATTATTTCCCAAAAGCTTAAGGAGTTACTCGATAATTTACGCAATTCAAAAAAACTTTCCCAAAAAACTCAAGAAAAAATTGCAGAAAAAGTTATTGACATAGGCACTCTATACGAAGATGAAGTAGATATGATTCTGAGCAATCTTGATTTTTTTATAGATGTAGAAAAAAAATACAACTATAAAAAACCTATGCAACGTTATGTAGACTTTAATCAAGGTATGGATGCACGACTTTTGACAGAAGAAAAAATGAAAATATTAAGCGCGCTCCCAATAAAACCTTTTAGGATAGCATACGATAATATAAAATACACCGATATATATACAAAAGCAATTAAATTAGCCGCAAGATATGGTGTAGAAGAATTTTCTAATTATCTTTTGTATAATTTCGATGATAAACCCATTGAACTTTATAATAGGCTAAAAATAAATATTGATCTAGCGGCAGAGTTATCTGTTCATATCTATTCTTTTCCCATGAAATATGAACCTATAGAAAATAAAAAACGTGGTTATGTTGGGAAAAATTGGAATCTTTATTATTTAAAAAGTATCAAGGCTATTCTTAATGTTTCTAAAGGTGTATTCAGCGGTGACACTTCGTTTTTCGAAAAAGCATTTGGCAAAAACGAGCAAGAATTTTTAGAAATACTCTCAATGCCCAAAGAGTTGATAACTTATCGTCTTTTCTACGAAAATTTGAATATAACTAGTAAATGGAAAAAAGAATATAATGCGCTAACTGCAACACAAAAAAATATTCTGCTAGATGCTTTATCTAATGATTCATTCGATGTTGCTGATCAAAAAATACAAACAATTCTTAGGTTTTATAAAAACTCTGTAATAAATAAAAAGAACAATATCCTTAAGATATAAAAAAGACCGCCCTGTACTACCAACATCGAACAGTCAACGTAACGCTTTACATCCAACCTTTAAAAACAACACTAATTTCAGTATATTATATCAATACCTTTATCAAATCATTATATGAGTGAAATACCTTTATTTTTTCGGTTATTTTAAATGTATTTGGTTGACACCTTTATTTATTAAAGGCGTTATATTAACATCTTTAATTTTTCTTATAAAATAAAGGTATCGAAAAGAGGTATAACTATTGTATAGTGGGAAATAATTTAATTCGTGGATAAAGAAACGTCAAATTTAAGCGTTTTAATACCTTTTTTACAGTTTTTCTAACTAAATTTACGCTTTTCGTAATTTTTCTTCGGGAAATAATCGTTGACATACCATTGCCATAAATGTTACCATAGGTACAGAGCGATCTGGGAATGAGGCAACTCACACCCCCAGACAAACGATAACCTCTGTATCTTGATACAGAGGTTATTCGTCTTTTAGGAGTGATTTTATGAAGCCATTTAAGCCAAATAAAGATTTAATTAGCTTACTTATAAGCAGGAATCTCGAAGTCCCCAAGCCTGCTTTTGCTACTAGAATGTTAGACTATGAAAACTATTATTACGTTATAAATGGTTATAAAAAACTTTTCATAAATTCCACAGTTCCAAATGATTCTTATAAACCCGGCTCTTCTTTCAGCGAAATTGTAGCCCTTTACACCTTTGACCGCAGGTTGCGCGAAATTCTTCTTACAGAACTCTTGCGTGTCGAGCATGTTATAAAAAGCAGAATAGTATATGTATTTTCAGAAAGTCATGGCCACAACCATACTGCTTACTTACGACCTGAATCTTTTAATGTTAATGGTTTTACTAATTTTAAAAGAACAAATTCTATGATTTTTGATATGTTAAAGCTCATAGATAAACAACAGAAAATCCACGGCGCAGTCAAACACTATATGGATAAGTACGGCTATGTTCCTCTTTGGGTGTTGTCTAAAGTTATGACGTTTGGCAAACTAAACTCGTTTTATGCCTGCATGCTGGAGGAAGAGAAAACAAAAGTTGCAGCATCATTTAACCTAAATTCAAAAAACTTCAAAAACCTAATAGATTTTCTTGCAAACCTAAGAAATAAATGTGCCCATGGAGAACGTATTTACTGCCATTCAAAAGATACCCCAAAGCCGCGGCCGATTCCCGCACTGCGCGAACACACTTTGCTGAAAATTCCTAAAAATTCTTCGGGGCATATATACTATGGTACCCATGATATTTTAGCGCTATTAATCGCATTAAAATATTTTGTATCACCACTAAGATATGACCGACTGCTAAAAAGAATTGATTTTGCGCTGCATGAGAAATTAAAAAAGCGTCTGCACAGTATTGATATCACAGAAGTTAAACGTATAATGGGATTAAATTGTGACTGGCTAAAATTAAAAAAAAAAAAACGACCGCCCCTGCGCCAACAGGAACGGTCAACGTAATTGCCCCACTTCGTCGCAAGCGAGCTGATTACTATAGATATTATAGCACATCAGCTCTGCTACTGCATACTCAAATTACAGTAAAGGAGCTGATTTTTTATGCCAAAACGTAACAGAAATGGCGCTGGAAGCATTGTTTATGAACCAAAGCGAAAGAAATACAGAGCCTATATCACGGATGCTTTAGGTAAAAGAATATCCAAACGTTTCGACAGTTCTGACGAAGCTGATATGTGGCTTTCCCAAATAAAATTAGATCTATACAACAATACCTATATTCCTAAATCTAACATAACTGTAGGTGAGTGGGTCCTTGAATATCTGAGCACTTACTGTGCACCAAATATAAGAGCAAAAACCTTAATTCGGTATATGCAAACGGCTCGACATCTTGAACCCATCTCCGGCATATTACTTCAGGAATTAGATGCTAGGCAGGTACAATATTTCTATAATAATCTTCCTAAAATGTCAGATAGCAGCAAAAACAAAATACATAAACTGTTGAAAGCAGCTATAACTAAAGCACATATACTAGAGCTAGTAAAAAAGAATATTATGAATGCCATACCAGCGCCTAAAGTATCGAAACCCAAAATAGAAATATTCAAAAGAGAAGAACTGCAAGCAATATCAGACGTATTAAAAACTAATTCCACTTATAGAAGGTATTATTTATTATTTTTATTAACAATCAACACCGGCATGAGACTTGGAGAAGTTTTAGGACTAAAACGAAAATGCGTATTTGATGATTATGTTGTGATCAACAACAGCCTGCAAGATATAAATGGTAAAATGGTCGATACACCGCCAAAAACGGCCGCTGGAGAAAGAGAAATCACAATCACGAGGGATTTATCCTCTGACCTAAAAAAACGTTTTAACAGTGGGAAAATCGTTTCTTTTGATGGCTATATTTTTCAAAGCAAAAATGGAACTCCATTACGACCTAACCAAATCGAAAGAGCCTGGAAAAGTATTTTATTATTAGCTTCAGTACCGCATAAAAAATTCCACGTACTTCGTCATACGCATGCAACACAATTATTGGCGAACGGTGTACCACTTTTGGAAGTATCTAAACGATTGGGACATAGCAGAGCCAGCCACACTTTAGATCTTTATGGTCATTCTATTCCAGGTTACGATGCTTCTTTGCCGAATAAAATCTCAAAAATTTTCAATTTATAAGTTGGGTGCAATTGTGGGTGCAATTGCTGAAATTTATGTTAGGAAAATGGCATTCTACCGTAATGAAAAAATAAGCTATAAAGCCACTTAATCCTTTACAGAATGCTGTATTACAGGCTTTTTCTCGTAGTTCTCCGGAGCCGTGTGCGGTGGTTCGATTCCACTCGGGCGTACCAATGGAAAAGACAGATGCAGACTTGTTCTGCGTCTTTTTTATTTTGCATAAATCATAAAGAACGAAATATAATACTTCGTTTATTCTGGTCATATAAAACCCTGCTGCAAATTACAGCAGGGTTTATTTTCAAACGTTATATTCATATTTTTGAATCGAACCGACAGAAAAATGCACCAAATAATCAGGATAACCATCGACAGGGATCCAAAAAGAAACTACGTCACCTAATTTACCGACTTTTTTACGATAACTGGCTTCACCATTCTTCCACGCTTCTTCTGCCCTGCAGCCCTTGTGCTGTTCTAACGGCTCAACTAAAGCACACTTGTTGCCCTCTATGCGTCCTGTACTGGGTGCGACTTTATTGGCAGCAATAATATTACGCTTTTTATCAATAAGCATTGCCGACTCCGGATAATTATCCCACATCAAATGAAACGCTTTAATTACCTCTGCCTTTTCCATACCTCCAGCTCCTTTACCTTGTCTTTCTCTGCTTTCATATTACCACAAAAAAATGACTTCTGCCAGAAATCAAAAAATATCCCACAGCTTAAGCTGCGGGATATTTTTTATTCACTATATTCAGGTTCACCAATAATATCAATTCTTTTTTTCCGGGAACGCACTTTTTCCCAATATGTAAAATAAGCTTTTGTTTCTGCCACAACTACTCCACTCAATCCCAGCAAAGCAATCAGATTCGGAATCGCCATTAAACCGTTAACGATATCAGCCAAAACCCAAATCGTTTCCAGCTTTAAAAAAGCACCGGACGCCACGAGACCAATGAAGACTAAACGATAAGACATGATACTTTTCGTGCCAAAAAGGTATTCAATGCAGCGTTCACCGTAATAATTCCAACCCAAAATAGTAGTAAAAGCAAATAACACTAAACCTATCATCAATAAATATTTTGCCATTGCAGGGAAAGCCATTGCAAAAGCAGATTGAGTCATAGCCGCACCATTCAAATCGCCTGTCCAAACTCTGGAAACCACCAGAACCAAACCTGTCATTGTGCAAATAATGATCGTATCGATAAAAGTTCCCGTCATTGATACCAGCCCCTGCTCAGCAGGCCATTTTGTTTTCGCCGCCGCTGCTACGATCGGAGCACTGCCTAAACCGGCTTCGTTAGAAAAAATACCGCGCGCAATACCACTGCGCATCGCCAGCATAACAGTAGCACCTAAAAATCCACCAGCTGCCGCCGTAGGATTAAAAGCACTTTCAATGATAAGAGCAAATGCTGCAGGTACCTGATCTGCAAATACGATCAGTACTGCCGCTGTAGTAATCATATAAACTAACGCCATAAATGGCACTATTTTTCCTGCTACCATCGCGATAGATTTCAAGCCGCCGATAGTTACGATTGCCACCAAAACAGTCAGAATAGCTGCCGTATACATGACCGGGATCCCTATGGAAAGATTAGTGATCTCAACGATAGCATTGACCTGTGTAAAAGTACCGCTGCCTAAACAGGCAACCATCACTCCGAATACCGAAAACATAACTGCCAGAGGTTTATATTTTTTACCAAGTCCCTGTTCAATATAATGCATCGGTCCGCCGGAAATATTGCCGTTGGCATCAACCGTTCTGTATTTCACTGCTAAAACACCTTCGGCATATTTAGTTGCCATACCGAAAAAAGCCGCCATCCACATCCAGAACAACGCTCCGGGACCACCTGCCTTGATCGCTGTAGCAACACCTACGATATTACCTGTACCAACAGTAGCTGCCAACGCCGTACACAAGGCTTTAAAGCTATTGATATCGCCGTTGCCTGTATTTCTTGCAGTAAAAATCAATTTCAATGCGGTTGGCAGCTTTATGACCTGTAATAAACCTAATCTTACAGTCAGTAAAATACCTGTGCCAATAAGCAAAACCATTAACGGCGGTCCCCACACAAAACTATTGATAGTGTTTAAAATATCCATCATTATCCTAGCTCAACCCCTCAAATAAATTAATTTTATTTCGTTGGTATTCCACGAAAATATTAACTAACAATATCCAACAACGTTTTCTATTGTAACACAATCGGAACTTTTTTCAAGCATTTAGGCAATTGTATACAAGTATTCTTCTTATTTCACCCGCATTTGTGTATACAGTATGCAATTAGTATTAAAAATAAAGAACAAAAAAGCGCACTTTTAGTGCGCTTTTTTGTTCTTTAGGAGTTATTTGAAAAATGTAAAGCAAAACTCACTTTTCCAATCAGTGGAAGCCAATATACAAAGCATCTGAGTTGCATCTTAAAAGCTTCACTTCAATCTAGATTTTAAATAACCTGTTTTTTCAGTACTTTCAGAATATCCAATAATTCTTCTGCGGTATATTTGTCTTCTACCTCTTGAGGTTTAACCTCAGTATTCAAAGTTAAGCCTAAAAGTGCATCAACGCCACAGCTGAAATAATGTGAAAGTCTTAACAAAACTTTCAAATTAACACTCACACGCCCATGTTCCAGATTACTCATATGTGTTTGAGAAGTACCAAGTTTTTTCGCAAGCTCTGATTGGGTAACACCTTTACGGATACGCATAATCTTGATGTTTTGTCCGATTTTTACAAAATTGGGTTCTACGCTCATAACTGCCATCTCCTCCCTGAACTGTATAAAATATAATCCCAGAAAATTTTAGAACTATATTTTTATAAAAGCTAAACATCAGGATAAAACCATTTGTTTGCTAGCTTTTCAAAATTAAACCGGTATGCAGATAAACATACCAGAAAATTATTCTGATCTTACTTAAATGTCCTTATCTGTCAGCAAAATACCTGCATCAACATTCAGGACTTGTGCAATCTGCAGCAAAACTGGTACGCTGCACTGCGCTTTCCCTGTTTCTATTTTCGACAGATACGAGCGTGAGATTCCTGCCTCATCAGCTAATTCTACCTGACTTATATTTTTCATTTGTCTGTAATATTGAATTTTTAATCCTAATTGTTTAAATTTTGTCGAAAACATTTAAATCTCCATTTCCATACTAATCCAAGATGTTAATTATTTATCCCTTCTTTGCTATTCTTTATACTTTATTAATATTATTATCACATTTTATTAATATTTAGGTGTTCAGAAATAGTTAACATATGTGTTCTTTAGTGCACAGAAATAAATAAATTATATCTTTTTTATTTTATGTGTTAATTTTTCAACTTCCATTAATTTATATCAATAAACATTTTACATTATTTAAATGCTATTCAAAAAATTACTTCATATTATGTCTTCAATATTGCATTTATAATTATCAGAATAATCTGCAATAATTTTTTTGATATTTTACATACACTATACAATTCATTATATTTAAATTTATTTCTAACAAAAGTATTCTTGTTGCATTGGTTATATATTATCATAATAGATATGTTTTTGTCTTAAGTTTAAGTTTCAAAATTACTTTTTATATTATTTTTATTTCTTTTTATTATTTATTTTATTTTTACATTCAATACTATCTTTTGAAATATTATATCTTTATTTACATAAAAAAGAAAAACCTCCATTTTTTTATGGAGGTTCAGTAATATATACATATTATATAGACAATAAGTCAAAAGTTTTTATTCTACTGCTTTTACTGAGCATTTAACTTTTACCACTGTTTTTAAGTATCTTAAACGGTTAGCAAATCATCTAAACTACACTTAAAAAAACCGGTAAGCTTATACAACATTTTCAGGCTTATTTTAACTTTACCATTTTCTATATTACACAAATGAGCTGCGGATACTCCTAAAAGCTTAGCCAATTTAGCCTGACTGATACCTTGACGTATCCTTTTAATTTTTATATTAATACCTATCGTTTTATAATCAGGTTCTTCCACTTTCTTACACCTCTTTACTTTTTCTTAACTTAATAACTGCTCCCATCTGTCAACAGTTCCCCTGGATCAATATCGAGTACTTTTGCGATCTGTATCAAAACAGCCAGACTGTAACGCACTTTCCCTGTTTCAATTTTATAAAGATATGAACAGGAGATACCAGCCTTTTCCGCTACTTCCATCTGTTTCAATGCCTTTCTTTTTCTGTAATAGGCTATTTTCAATCCTATTTTTTTGAATTTCTTGCTAAACATAATTTCACCAACCACACTTTTATTCTTCTGTAATATTAATTACATCAATTTTATTATATCCAGCTATTCATTTTTATGTTTTCAATAATAGTTCAAATATGTGCACTATAATACATAATCGCGTTAACATTATTTGAAAAATCCCTGTCATTTATGTTATAAAAGTATTTCGCTTGATCAGACAATAAAAAAAGCCCTGCTTCAGCAGGGCTAAAATATCAGTCTTTTATTCTAATTTAAAATTAAAAATATCTGCAACCTGGCTAACAGGAATGATAAACTCGATCGTTCCGGCAGCATACGGAGCAACAGCATAAGGCGGATATACTATAACAAGATCAGCATTATCCGTAATATAAAAATTTTCTGTTCCGTTCACTTCTACTTTTTTATCAAAAAATCCCTTTAACTGCTGTTCGTCTGCCACCTGTTTTGCAACAATGGCATTCAAACGCGGCAGATAATTGCTGCCAGCTTTAAACATATCGCCTAAACTCAGTAATTTACCGTTTTTTAAATTTACGTTGATCGTATCCAAATATGTATTCGGATGGGCACCACCCAAATAATCCATATAAGTTTGTTCTAAAGAAAGTAACTCTTCACTGTTAAAACGCACTTGATATCTGACGTCAAACGTATACTGTTTGACATGAGAACCGGCTTTATGAGCTGCCTGCGCCTGATTTTGCAGTTGACGATTGATAAAGCCTGCTATATCAGTCACAAACTCACGGCTCGCCTTCGCACCACCGTAACCGTCAAACTCAGGATAGTAATTTTCCTGTAAACTCAGTCCATTACTTCCTCCGGGCAAATAAGCATACAACTTTTTCACAATATTAAAATCAATTGCCATATTCACTTTGTCATCAACTTCTGCACCGCCTACGGCGCCTTTCACAACAGGGATATTAACTGTTACTCCGCCAGAACGTATTTTTTGATCAGTAATCTGAGGTTCTGCAGCCCATGCTGAAACAGCTATCCCCAAAGCCATGACTCCTGCCACACCAGCAGTTATAAATTTCCGCGACATCTTCATCTGTTGCACCTCCAAGAATAGTTATATTATTAGTATAACATTATTAAATGTCAAAAGAATGTCTTTTCAAAAAAAATCCCCCGTTTAATCGGGGGATTTTCATCTTTTATTCTAAGATACGCATTCTATCCGAACCGGATATAACTTCTTTTTCATCAGGCTCAGCTGTTTTAGCGCCAAACGGCATTTGCGCAATCAAACGATACTGATCTGGGATATTGAATACTTCTTTTACTTCCGCATCAATAATTGGGTTATAATGCTGCAGATTGGCACCTAACCCCTCCTCTTCTAAAGCTGTCCAGATAGCAAACTGCAGCATGCCGTTAGCCTGATCTGCCCAAGTTTTAAAATTTGCCGCATAAGTAGGAAAATTACTGGCAAAAGTTTCTGTAATGCCTTCATCATCAAAATACAAAATAGTACCATACCCTGCTGCAAAACTATTGATTTTAGCTTCAGTAGGCGCAAATTTTTCAGCCGGTACACGTTCACGCAAAGTTCTCATAACAATATCCCAAAAATTTTTATGAGCCTGCTCAAACAATACTACAACACGGGCGCTCTGACAATTAAAGGCCGAAGGAACATCCTCCAACAGCATTTCTATCAGTGCTACAATTTTATTTTTGGGAATCGGAGAAGTGTTGGTAATACTGTAAACGCTGCGGCGTTCATGAATACTGGAAAGAAAAGTTTTTTTCATAATTATGCCTCCTTACTATAAATACTCTTTTATTGCTAATTTGACTTTACTACAAAGCCAGGAGAAATGCAAATTATCAAAAAAACCTCTTTAAGGGCTTCCCTGCTGGTTTGTTACTTTTGTAAAACATTATGAAAGCAATTATTCCTAAAAATCAAATAAAAAAAGCATATCCAAGTTTCTTGGATATGCCTGATTTCTGGTGGGCGCTGACGGGATCGAACCGCCGACAT
>ERZ791724.573-NODE-573-length-27992-cov-2.206214_pt1 | contig 27992 bp, 19 predicted proteins | sample MGYA00510044_ERZ791724 | MGnify/ENA primary metagenome ERZ791724 (study PRJEB30046, sample SAMN00715140) | human gut metagenome | study: EMG produced TPA metagenomics assembly of the A metagenome-wide association study of gut microbiota in type 2... | reverse complement strand
AATATTACTTTAGGATATACCTTCCCCAAGAAAGTGATTAACAAGATCGGTCTGACCAAACTACGTTTGTATGCAACGGGTAACAACCTGTTTACATGGACTCCTTATACCGGTTTCGATCCGGAAGTATCTACCATGGGAAGCGCATTGACTCCCGGTGTCGATTTCGGTGCTTATCCCAGAAGCCGCTCTTTCGTATTTGGTGTGAACGTAGCATTTTAATTAGAATTAAAAAAAGGGAATAATAAAATGAAAAACAAAATAATATATGCGCTTGGCGCAATAATGCTTGTAGGAGTTACTTCCTGTGACCTGACTGAAAAGCCCAGTTCATTCTACGAGAAAGATACCTATTTCGTGACAGAAGGAAAAGCCCGGATGGCCGTGGTCGGAATCAACGACTGTATCGGAACAATGGATTATTATGGGCAAAATATCATGCCGTTCTTTGGGTCGGACGATATGTTCATGGTGCGTGGAACCGGATCGGACGGCACTCGCCGCGACATATCCCACTATATGTACAACGCTTCCAATGTATGGATTGCCGGTGTGTGGAAATGTGCTTATCAGGCTATTGACCGTGCCAATGTGGCTATTGCCTCCACTGAGGGCATGCCTGGTTTTGCGGAAAACACAAACCTGCAGGAAATTGTCGCACAGGCCCGGTTCCTCCGTGCTTATGTTGCTTTCGACTTAGTAAAATTCTTTGGTGACGTACCGTTCAGTACAGATTATACGAATGGCTTCGGTAATACATCCAAACCTCGTACTGACCGTGAACTGATTTACGACCAAATCATCGAAGATTTGAACTATGCAAAGGCACATTTGAAATCCGGCCGCGAAGTGGTTTCTTCTGAAACACCTTGTACCGGTGCCGCCCGTGCTTTACTGATGCGCATCTATTTGCAACGTGCCGGCTATAGCCTAAATCGCTCGTCACGCCAATTGACTCGTCCGGACGACGCCACCCGAAAGAGCTATTTTGAAGCAGTGATTAAGGAGTGGGAAGCCCTTAAGGCCGAAGGTTATCATAATTTTTACGCTAGTGGTTATGAACAACTCTTCAAAAATTATTCTCAACTGAAGTTGGACAATCAGGAATCTCTTTGGGAGATTGCTTTTGAGCCCAACCAAGGTTCAAAGGATAATGCCGGTATATGGGCGACTTATAATGGGCCGTTGGTAGATGCTCCGGTAGGTTATGATGGCACAAGTAGTTATATGGGACGTGCCAATGCTTTCTTCGTGGTGTTGCCTTATTGGAAGGCTTTCTATGAGTCGAACGCGGATGGAAGTGCCAAAGACATACGCCGTGACGTGAATTTCGTAGACTATGACATCAAGTGGAACAAAAACAAAGAAATTCAAGAAAAATCGCATACTTCTAAAGCTATCAATGAAAGCCTGAATAGATATCCGGGCAAATGGCGCAGAGAATGGATGGCTCCCGGTTGGGTAGATCAAAACAATACAGGAGTAAATTACGCTCCGTTGCGCTATGCCGATGCTGTTCTTATGGCAGCCGAAGCTTATAACGAAACCGGTAACACGACCGAGGCTTGGAAGTTGTTGAATGATGTTCGTGTCCGTGCCGGTGCTACCCCTATAAGTACTGCCAATTATTCAAGCTTATTGAAATCTCCGAAATTGTACGATTTGCCATTCATTCCAGATGGTGACGATGCCGGCAAATTCCGTACAGCCCTGTATTGGGAGCGTGCTTTTGAACTTTGCTACGAAGGCCAACGCAAATATGACCTACTACGCTGGGGCATCCTGGAAGCGTCTCTGAAAGCAACTCAGAGCTATATAGAATCGTGGATTCCAGGTCCCGATGAATACATTACAGATGCCAAGCGTGAAGAATGGGATGCGGTGAAATGGGCCAATTCCAATTATATAGCAGGACACAAATTTATTACGGGTAAACACGAACTTTATCCGATTCCATTGACCGAAATTCAGTCGAATGCAGCCTTGAATGGTGAAAACAATCCGGGATTTGAGTAACTTCATTTCCTAAGTATGAGCTGACAAGGGATGGAGAAATTGTAAGATGTTTATACTTTCTCCATCCTTATATACAAGGATGATAATTTGAGCAAATATAACCCATAGAATATACATATATTTATGAAGAAATTTTTATTATTTTGTTACGCAGTTGCTACACTACAGGGTTTCTCCAGTTGTTCATCCAGTCAACCTGAGGAAGATTATGACTGGTTGAAAAAAGCAATAGATACTTCTGTTCAACAACTGGAAGAAACAGTGGCCGATGTAGGAGATTCAGTCTTGTTGCCCCGTTCCATCTGGACGGGATACGATATGGATTTTCTCTGTAGTCAGTTACAAAGAGATCCTGCAACCTTTAAAGACTCTTTACGGGTTAAACCCGTGAAGGATGTTCTGGGAAGCCGCAGATATTGCAGTTCCATCTATGATTGGACAAGTGGTTTTTTCCCCGGAAACTTGTGGTATGCGTACCAGCTGACCGGCATTGAAGGATTAAAGAACGATGCTGTGAAATTCACGAATTATTTGTATCCGGTAAAAGACTATAAAGGTACACACGACATCGGATTTATGATGAATTGCAGTTATGGAAATGCATATCGCTTGGCTCCTGCCGACAGTGTTCGTCAGGCATTGGTGCAAACAGCCGATAACTTATGCAGCCGTTTTGATCCGACCATAGGTTCTATTCGCTCCTGGGATTTCGGGAAGTGGAATTTCCCTGTAATTATTGATAACATGATGAACCTGGACCTGCTGTTTTACGTAAACCATCTTACCAATGATTCCAAGTATAAGGAAATCGCATTGAAACATGCCGAGACAACCTTAAAAAATCATTTCAGAGCAGATCATTCATCCTACCATGTAGTCAGTTACAATAATGATGGCAGCGTAGAAATGAAATGTACCCATCAGGGGAAAAATGATGATTCGTCATGGGCACGCGGACAGGCTTGGGGAGTATATGGATATACCTCTTGCTATCGTGAATCCGGAGATACGGTCTTCTTGCAGCAAGCCAAAGATATTGCAACATTGATTATGACTCGCGTAAAGACTGAGGATGCGATACCTTTGTGGGATTATGATGCGCCGGATAGCCCGGAAACACCCCGTGATGCATCTGCCGCCTCTATTACAGCCTCCGCTTTGATAGAACTCAGCACTTTGGTAGAAGATGGACAAGTATATTTTGACTATGCGGAAAAACTGCTTAAGTCTCTTTCTTCCGATGCTTATCTGGCAAAGGTTGGTACGAATCAGGGATTTATCCTGATGCACTCTACAGGTTCGTTGCCCAATGGTTCCGAAATTGATACTCCTATCAATTATGCCGATTATTATTATCTGGAAGCATTGGCCCGGTATATGCAGGTAAAAGGACTCGATTATAAATCGCTTTAAACGAAATTAGTATACCATGAAAATAGCAAAGTATTTTTTATGCCTGGCTCTTTTGCTGGCCGCCATAAGTGCGGAAGCGCAGCAACTGCGGAAGGAAGCCTTTGATTTACTGAACCTGGATTATCCGGGGTTGGAGAAAGTAAAGGCTGCATGCACCCAACAGCAATGGGATAAAGCGGCTCAGGCTTTATTGGACTATTACCGCCAACGCACCGGCATAGGACATCCTGATATAAATCTGAAGAATATCAAAATATCAAAGGAAGAACAAAAATGGGCGGACGATGCCCTGGAACACACATTTTTTGTGCACAAAGGATATCAGCCTTCCTATAATTACGGTAAAGATATCAATTGGCAATATTGGCCGGTACAGGACAACGAGTTGCGCTGGCAGTTGCACCGCCATAAATGGTTCACCCCGATGGGAAAAGCATATAGAATCTCAGGGGATGAGAAATATGCCAAGGAATGGGCATACCAATATATGGACTGGATTAAGAAGAATCCTCTGACAACCGTAGAGAAAGAAGAATACGAACTTGTCAGTGCAGGTGAAGTAAAAGGAAATGCTGAAAATGTACGCTTTGCATGGCGTCCGCTGGAAGTGAGTAATCGTTTGCAGGATCAGACACTGCAATTTCTATTGTTTATTCCCTCACAGGCTTTTACTCCGGAATTCCTGACTGAGTTCCTTATTAATTACCATCGGCATGCCTTACACATTTTGGGCAATTATTCCGACCAAGGCAACCATCTGTTGTTCGAAGCGCAGCGTATGGTGTATGCAGGCGTATTTTTCCCTGAATTTAAAGAGGCAACCGGATGGAGAGAGAGTGGGATAAGCATTTTGAACCGTGAAATTAAAAAACAGGTTTACCCGGATGGCGGTCAATATGAACTGGACCCGCATTATCATTTGGCGGCAATCAATATTTTCTGCAAGGCCCTGCGTATGGCTGACGTCAATGGTTTCCGTCAGGAGTTTCCTGCCGAATACGTGAATACAGTTAAAAATATGATTGAGTTTTACGCTAACATCTGTTTCCCGGATTACAGTAATCCTTGTTTCAGTGATGCAAAACTGGGAGACCGTCCGGCAGAAATCCGCAATTATCAGGAATGGCTCAAACTGTTTCCTGATTGCGACTGGATTCGTTATTATGCCACAGAAGGACGTGAAGGTTCCCCCCTACCCAATCTTTCTCACGGAGCCCTGACTTCCGGTTTCTTTACTTTCAGAAACGGCTGGAAACAAGATGCTACTGTAATGGTGGTAAAGGCCGGGCCTAAAGGTGAATGGCACTGCCAGCCGGATAACGGAACTTTTGAGCTTTGGTTCAATGGTCGGAATCTCTTTCCGGATAGCGGTTCATACGTCTATGCCGGTGATGATGAAGTGATGAAACTTCGCAACTGGTTCCGCCGGACAAGTTCACATAATACCCTGACACTGGATGAGAAAAACTTGCAGACCACACAATCCGTCACTAAACTTTGGCAACCCGAAGGTAATGAACAAATCCTGGTGACAGAGAATCCCCATTATGAGGGTTTAAAGCACAGACGTTCTGTCTTCTTTGTAGACCAATCTTATTTTGTCATTGTCGATGAGGCTGTGGGAGATGCAAAAGGAACAGTGAATCTGAACTATCACTTATGTGAAGGTACTGTAAATATGGACGATAAGAATCATATTCTGACTACCGCTTACGACGGGCCAAGCAATATGAAGCTACAATGCTTTGCCGAAAAGAAAGCTTCGATGAGAGAAAAAGAAGGATGGCGTTCAACTGCTTATCGCGTACGTGTCCCCCGTACTTCAGTTTCTTTTGATGTGGACAAAAAGGATTCGGAAGCTGTACGCTACATAACCATTATTTATCCTTCGAAAAATGCAGCTTCTTTTCCTGCATTCAAGGCTAAATTCCTGAATAAGAAGTTTGATGAGAATGGAGTGAAGATAGAAATATCTGTTGATGGAAAGAAACGTCAATTGGAGTATAAACTATAAGAAGACTTTTATTATGAATCGCTTATCATATTTATTTTTACCTCTCACTGCCATCGGAGTCTCCGCTTGCAGCTCCAATAAGGCCAAAGAGGAGGTGAAACGTCCGAACATTATCTTTATGATGACAGACGACCATACTACGCAGGCTATGTCATGCTACGGCGGACGCCTCTTGCAAACTCCCAATATGGATCGGATTGCCAATGAAGGTATTCGTATGGACAATTGTTATGCGGTCAATGCTTTATCCGGTCCGTCAAGAGCTTGTATCTTGACGGGCAAATTCAGCCACATCAATGGATTCACTGATAATGCCAGTACTTTCGACGGCAACCAACAGACCTTTCCCAAATTATTACAGTCGGCAGGCTACCAAACTTCGATTATCGGTAAATGGCATCTGATCACCGAACCTCAGGGATTTGATTATTGGTGCATCTTGACCGGACAACATGAACAAGGGGATTATTATAATCCCGATTTCAATGAGAACGGAAAGCAGATTGTAGAACAGGGCTATGCTACCGATATTATCACGGATAAGGCCATCGAGTATCTGGAACACAGAGACAAAAGCAAACCTTTCTGCATGATGTACCATCAGAAAGCTCCGCATCGTAACTGGATGCCTGCCCCCCGCCACTTGGGTATGTTCAATAATACCGTTTTTCCTGAACCGGCCACACTCTTCGATACGTATGAGGGAAGAGGTTCCGCTGCCAGGGAACAGGATATGTCTATTGAACATACATTGACCAATGATTGGGATCTGAAACTGCTGACTCGTGAAGAAATGTTGAAAGATACGACCAATCGCCTCTATCAGGTCTACAAACGTATGCCGGCTGATGTGCAGGGTAAGTGGGATTCAGTATATGCCCAGCGCATTGCCGAGTATCGCAGTGGTAAACTGGAAGGTAAAGAGTTGATCAGCTGGAAGTACCAGCAATATATGCGGGATTACCTGGCAACAATTGTTGCTGTGGATGAAAATATAGGGCGGTTACTCAGTTATCTGGAAAAAATCGGTGAGTTGGACAATACAATCATTATCTACACTTCGGATCAGGGTTTCTTCCTGGGCGAACATGGTTGGTTCGATAAACGCTTCATGTATGAGGAATGTCAGCGTATGCCGCTGGTCATCCGTTACCCGAAGGCAATCAAGAGCGGAAGTATTTCGAGTGCCATTGCCATGAATGTGGATTTTGCTCCCACTTTGCTGGATTTTGCCGGAGTAGACATACCCGCCGATATTCAAGGCCAGTCGCTCAAACCGATCTTGGATAATGGAAAAATACCGGCAGACTGGAGAAAAGCCGCCTACTACCACTATTATGAGTATCCGGCGGAACATTCGGTTAAAAGACATTATGGCATTCGTACAGCTGATTTTAAACTGATTCACTTCTATAATGATGTGGACGAGTGGGAAATGTACGATTTGAAGAATGACCCGAATGAACTGAACAATGTGTTTGACAAACCGGAATATGCCGACAAACGGACAGAACTGATGTCACTGCTGAAAGAAACCCAAAAGCAGTATAAGGATGATGATCCGGATGAAAAAGTAAATGAGCTGTTCAAAGGTGACAGACGATTGATGAAAAATAGATAATCTAAATGAATACCATGGATAGAAGAAATTTTTTAAAGAATACAAGCTGGTCCTTTCTCGGATTAGCTGTTTCCGGTAGTTTATTGTCCGCATGCCAGCGCGGAACTGCCGCAGGAAAGAAAATTATGCCCTCTGCCAGTAATCTGAAATATTTCTGGGGAGATCTACATAACCACTGTAACATAACCTACGGCCATGGCGACATGCGTTCTGCGTTCGAAGCCGCCAAGGGACAATTGGATTTTGTATCTGTCACCCCACATGCCATGTGGCCTGACATTCCCGGAGCAGATGACCCTCGCCTGAAGTGGGTGATTGATTATCATACCGGTGCTTTCAAGCGTTTGCGCGAGGGAGGTTATGAGAAATACGTAGCCATGACCAATGAGTACAATAAGGAAGGGGAATTTCTAACCTTTGTAGGTTATGAGGCACACAGCATGGAACATGGCGACCACGTAGCCCTGAACTATGACCTGGATGCACCGTTGGTGGAATGTACCTCCATTGAAGACTGGAAACAAAAAGCCCGCGGACATAAAGTATTTATAACTCCGCATCACATGGGTTACCAGACGGGCTACCGCGGATATAACTGGAACTTCTTTACGGAAGGAGACCAGACCCCGTTCGTAGAGATGTATTCCCGCCACGGATTGGCTGAGAGCGATCAGGGCGATTATAATTATCTGCATGATATGGGACCTCGCCAATGGGAAGGTACAATTCAATGTGGATTGGAGCAAGGCAAGAAATTCGGTATTATGGGCTCGACAGACCAGCACGCCGGATATCCGGGCAGTTATGGTGATGGGCGTATAGGCATACTGGCAGAGTCATTGACCCGTGATAAGATTTGGGATGCCATGAAGAACCGTCACGTTTGTTGTGCTACCGGTGATAAGATCAATATAGATTTTCGTCTGAACGACGCTTTTCCGGGCGATGTGGTGCGGGGTAACAGTCGCCGTATTTATTTGAATGTGGAAGGCGGCAGTTGCATCGATTACATAGACATTGTCAAGAATATGCATAGCCCGTTTAAGTGGTCCGTTGTTGCCCGAAATGCCGGAAGGAGACATGGTACGTTGTAAGGTAAAGATTGAATTTGGATGGAATCGTGAAGAGCAGTATGTACATTGGCAAGGAAAACTATCTATCAGCAAAGGAACTATCAATGCTGTGGAACCTTGCTTCCGTGGCGCTGCCTTCACCTCTCCGCAACCGGGAGAACCCGAGTTTGAAACAAAGGTCAACCGTATTGTGTCTGTTACGGACAAGGATACGGAGTTGGATATGTACAGCTCCAAGAATCCGAACACCACCACTCCCGCCATGCAGGCCGTCATTCTGGATGTCACTATGCCTAAAGACGGTATGATTACGGCAGAGTTCAACGGCAAGAAGTTTGAACATTCACTGGGCGAACTTCTGGAAGGTTCCCGCTCCCATTTCATGATCGGATGGCTTAGTGAAGCTATTCTATTCAACCGTGCAATGCCGGAAAGTTGCTTTATGGTTGAACATTATATGGAAGACACTGAACCCGAAAGAGATACGGACTATTACTATATCAGAGTTCGCCAGCGTGACCAGCAATGGGCATGGAGCTCTCCTATATGGGTGGAAAGAACATAATGTTTCCTTATTTGATGTAATAAATTATGAAATACGCAATTGGCATTGATTTAGGTGGCACATCTATAAAATATGCTTTGGTAGATAAAGCGGGTAATTCTTTCTTTGAGGGAAAATTACCCTCTTTTGCTTCTGCTTCGGCTGCAAAAGTGATGGAACAGTTGATAAAGGCTACCACCTTACTGAAAGATGAAGCTGCAAAACAGAACTGGACCGTACTGGGCATAGGGCTCGGCACACCGGGAATTGTAGATGAAACAAACCGTATCGTACTGGGAGGTGCGGAAAATATTGTCGGCTGGGAAAATATAGATGTAGCCTCCCTTATGGAGAAACAGATGAATCTACCGGTAGTTGTTGGAAATGATGCCAACCTGATGGGACTGGGAGAAACGAAATATGGTGCAGGAAGAGGTTGTACTCATGTGGTGTTTCTGACTGTGGGAACCGGTATCGGCGGAGCTGTCATCATTGATGGTAAATTGTTCAATGGATATGCTAACCGGGGTACGGAGTTGGGACATGTACCGTTGATTGCCAACGGTGAACGTTGTGCCTGCGGGGCAATCGGTTGCCTGGAACATTATGCTTCGACTGCCGCCTTGACAAGACGTTTTAGCGCATTGGCGAAAGAGCAGAATCTGAGATTTGATACGGAAATAAACGGGGAATTGATTGTTCGCCTGTATCATGAAGATTTCCCGCTCGCTGTCGAGTGCATGAACGAACACTTTTACTATTTGGGCAGAGGAATTGCCGGCTTCGTCAATATCTTCAGTCCCCAACGGATTGTGATAGGAGGAGGTGTTGCAGAATCCGGCAGCTTCTATTTAGAGGAAATAAGGACGGTAGTCAAAAAGCACGTAATAGCAGACTGTGCCCTGAATACCAAGATTGTGGCTGCCGAATTGGGCAATAAAGCCGGTCTTATCGGTGCAGCATCACTAATTCTATAAACAAACGAATTATTATGAAAAATAATAAGAAATGGGGTATGCTGACATTGATAATGATGTTCTGGTTTACCATTTCATTCATTACAAACATTCTCGGGCCGTTAATTCCTGACATTATCCATAACTTTGAGCTGAAGGATTTGGCAATGGCGGGATTTATCCCGACTTCCTTCTTCCTGGCTTATGCCATTATGTCGATACCGGCAGGTATACTGATAGATAAATATGGAGAAAAGCCGGTGCTGTTTACCGGTTTCCTTATGCCATTTATCGGAACCGTCTTGTTTGCATGTTTCCCGTTTTATTTGATATTACTGGTGTCTTCCTTTATTATCGGCTTGGGAATGGCCATGTTGCAGACCGTAATTAACCCTTTGCAGCGTGTTGTCGGTGGAGAAGAGAACTACGCATTCATAGCCGAATTGGCACAGTTTGTGTTTGGAGTAGCATCGTTTATCAGTCCTTTGGTTTATACTTGGTTAATACATGCGCTGGCACCGGGAGTCTATCAGCCGGGAAAGAATTTCCTGCTTGATATTTTGGCGGACATCACTCCGGTCACTCTTCCCTGGGTTTCTCTTTATTGGGTATTCACAGTGTTATTGCTGATTATGCTGCTCGTTGTGTCATTGGTTCGTTTCCCGCGCATTGAACTGAAAGATGATGAACGCAGTGGTTCTTCGGCCTCCTACAAGAAATTGTTCCGTCAAAGATACGTATGGCTTTTTTTCTTGGGAATCTTTTGCTATGTCAGTACGGAACAGGGAGTTTCTATTTTCATGAGTACTTTTCTGGAACAGTATCATGGCATTGATCCGAAGACCGTCGGCGCGCAAAGCATCAGTTATTTCTGGGGTTCAATGACCGTCGGATGCTTATTTGGCATGTTCCTGCTGAAGTTGATAGACAGCAAACGTTTACTGCAAATATCGGGCATACTTTCCATGGGGTTACTGTTAATCGCATTATTCGGTTCTGCGGAAATAGCGGTATGGGCTTTTCCTGCAATAGGCTTTTGTATCTCCATGATGTACTCCATAGTGTTTTCACTTGCCCTGAATACAGTAACCCAGAATCACGGTTCTTTTGCAGGTATCCTTTGTTCCGGAATAGTGGGAGGTGCAGGTGGCCCGCTGCTCGTCAGTCTGGTATCCGATGCCACTTCATTGCGAACAGGCATGCTGCTTATTTTGGTTTTCATGGGATACATTACGTTTATCGGCTTCTGGGCACACCCTTTGGTTAATAATAAGACAGTTAGCTTGAAAGAGCTGGTTACCTTCAAAAAACAAAAATAAGATTTTGAGATGAAAAAGATAGTATTGGGCTTATCGGCCCTCTGCCTGTTAATGGCATGTGGCAGTTCCGAGCAACCTGCCGTGATAAAGGTTTCCGAAGAAACATTGATGCATGAAGTCCGTGCAACTCCCTCTCCTGCCGATGGCACATACGTCAAGATGAATCCACCGCGTTTCATGTGGCCGGACAAATTCCCTCATTTAGGTCCGGTGCTGGATGGAGTTCCGGGACAAGTAGATGAAAAGCCCAAAGTAGTTTACCGGATTCGTATCTCCCAAGATAAGAATTTCCGGAAAGATGTCCTTACCGGTGAACGTGCCTGGGCTTTCTTCAATCCTTTTCAGTGCCTGGCACAAGGGAAATGGTATTGGCAACATGCTTATGTTACCCCCGAAGGTACTGAAGAATGGTCGCCGGTTTACCAATTCTATATAGATAAAGATACACCGGAATTCAATCCGCCGACTTTGGAAAAAGTCTTGGCAGAATATCCTTCCCATCACCCGCGTGTGTTGCTGGATGCAGCTGACTGGGAAAAGATTATAGCGAAAAATAAAAATAATCCGGAAGCCCGGACTTATATGGACAAGGCTTCCCAATGCATTTCCCGTCCGTTGAAGCATCTTCAGGAAGAGATCGATACAACGAATGTAGTTACGTTGACCAACATAGTGCAACGTGAATCAGCCCTCATCCGCGAGAGCCGTAAGATTGTAGACAGAGAAGAGGCCAACGTGGAAGCATTGGTCCGTGCTTATTTGCTGACAAAAGACGAGAAGTATTATCGGGAAGGCATTAACCGCCTGAGTGAAATCCTTTCCTGGCAAAAAAGTAAATACTTTGCAGGCGACTTTAACCTGTCCACCCTATTGTCTATGAGCACATCCGCATATGACGGATTTTATAATTTACTGTCACCGGAAGAGAAACAACTGCTGTTGGATAACATCCGCAGAATTGGAGACAAGTTCTATAATGAATACGTGAACCATCTAGAGAACCGTATTGCAGACAACCATGTGTGGCAGATGACTTTCCGCATCCTGACGATGGCGGCATTCGCTACGGTCGGTGAAATACCGGAAGCGTCCGTATGGACAGATTACTGTTATAATGAATGGATTTCACGCCTTCCGGGTCTGCATAAGGATGGTGGCTGGCACAATGGAGATGCCTATTTCCATGTAAACATACGTACCTTGATAGAAGTGCCGGTCTTTTTCTCACGCATATCCGGCTTCAACTTTTTTGCAGATCCGTGGTATAACAACAATGCCTTATATGTTATCTATCAGCAACCTCCCTTCTCCAAATCCGGAGGTCATGGCAACTCACATGAAGGACAACGCAGTCCGAACGGAGGGCGCGTAGGATATGCCGATGCCCTGGCACGCGAATGTAACAATCCGTGGGCAGCTGCTTATGTACACGAAATTATGCAGGAAGACCCTGACATCCTGTCGAAGGCTTTCGAAGCCAAACCGGCAGATTTGACCTGGTATCGCTGCACAACCCCGAAGGAAAGGCCTACTTATAGCAAACATCTGTCGGAACTACCGGAATCCAAAGTCTTCAAACAAGCAGGTACTGCCCTGATGAATACCGACATAGGGCATCATGCCAACAATGCCATGCTTTCTTTCCGAAGCAGCCCTTATGGTTCCACATCCCATGCCTTGGCCAATCAAAACGCTTTCAACACCTTCTTTGGGGGTAAGGCTATCTTTTATAGCAGCGGGCATCGTACCGGATTTACAGATGATCATTGTATGTATGCCTACCGGAACACCCGTGCCCATAACTCCATATTAGTAAACGGTATGGGTCAAAAGATAGGGACAGAAGGCTATGGTTGGATTCCCCGCTACTATGAAGGTGAAGAAATCTCTTACGTTGTAGGCGATGCCTCCAACGCCTATGGGAAAGTAGTTTCTCCGTTGTGGCTGGAACGCGGACGTTTGTCCGGCACTCAATTTACACCGGAGAAAGGTTGGGATGAAAATAAGCTGGAATTCTTCCGAAGACATATCGTTCAGCTCGGACGCTCGGGTTTGTTTGTTGTTTACGATGAACTGGCCGGTAAAGAACCGGTAAAATGGAACTATCTGCTACATACGGTGGAACTGCCTATGGAGGTGGTCAAGGAAGAAGGAGGATTGCGCATCTTGGGTAAGAATAAAGCGGATGGAATATCGATAGCTCATTTATATTCTTCACAGGAGATGACTTATGCACAAACGGATACATTCTTTGTAGCCGCCCTTGACTGGAAAAAGCGTCTTGGCAAGGCTCTTCCTAATCATTATCATTTCACGGCAACGACAACTCCTTGCAATAAAGTATTTTTTCTCAATATAATCGATGTACATGGAAACAACCGTGCCGATGCCGTGGTAAATCATCAGGGAAATCGCATTACAGTAGAAGGATGGGGTATTGAATGTAATCTGGATAGTGAAGGTAAAGCGTTCCTGCACATAGAGAACAAGCAGAACGGTGCTTCACTGGACTTCAACTATAATTCGAATAAGGGTGCTACGACTATCGTCGATCAGGTAGGCGGAAAGAGAATAGAGAAAAGACTGGTTGATTCCTTACCGAAACCTGAAATATAAAACCGAATATTAAATCATGAAAGCTAATAATATGGTAAAACAAATTCCAATGAAGCATCTGGCATTTTTTTCTTTGCTATGCTCTTCTGCGGCTTCTGCGGCCGAACGTCCCAATATCATCTATATATTCACGGATCAACAGACAGCCAGCGCCATGAGTTGTGCCGGAAATCCGGACCTGCACACTCCTAATCTCGACCGATTGGCAGCGGCTGGCGTAATGTTCAATAATGCTTATTGCACTGCTCCGCTTAGTGGTCCTTCACGTGGAGCCATGTTTACGGGGCATTATCCGGATGCAGTAGGACTGTCAGTCAATGGTTCACCGATGCCCGACTCTCTCAGGACACAGACATTAGGCACCTTAATAAAGAATGCCGGATATGATTGTGCTTATGGCGGTAAATGGCATCTCCCTCTTCTTGATGTCCCCGACAAAGAATACGGCTTCGACAACATATACAAACATAGTGACGACGGACTGGCGGAAGCTTGCGCCGAATACCTCTCACGCAAACATAAAAAGCCGTTTTTCCTGGTAGCTTCTTATGACAATCCACACAATATCTGCGAATACGCACGGAGCCAAAACTTCCCTTATGGAAATATCGATACGCCTGATATACGGGACTGCCCGGGAGTACCTGCCAATTTCGCCAAGAATCCTTACGATGCCGATGTCATTGAAAGCGAAAGAGCAAACAATTATAATGTATATCCAACTGCCGGTTTTACCCCCGAAGACTGGCGTATGTACCGTTATACCTATTATCGTTTGGTAGAAAAAGTAGATAAGGAGATCGGAAAAATTATTGATGCGATTGATAAGAACGATCTTTGGAAGAATACAGTAGTGATCTTCTCCAGTGACCACGGAGATGGTATAGGGGCCCACCATTGGAACCAGAAATCCGCTTTATATGAAGAAGTTATCAACATTCCTCTTATCGTAACCCTGCCCGGCAAGAAGAATGCAGGCAAAGTATTGCCTCAGCTTATCAGTAACGGTATAGATTTCTTCGCTTCCGTATGCGACTGGGCAGGTGCCAAGGTGCCGGAGGGGGCAGCCGGAAAGTCTTTCCGGAAAGTTGTGGAAGAAGGCAACCCACAAGCCTTGCATCAAGAATACATCATCGCCGAAACACGTTTTGACGGTAGCAAGACAAGAGGCTGGGTGGTACGCAGTGAACGTTATAAATATGTGCTTTATGATAAAGGAAGACATCGTGAACAACTGTTTGATATGCAGAATGACAGAGGGGAAATGAGAAATCTGGTTATGGAAAATGCATATAATCAGGAACTGCAAAAACTTCGTGATGTCCTTGAGAAATGGATGAATACATATAATATACGTCCAAGCCGCCCAAAACTGCACGATGTTCCCGGTAAAAAACTCGTAAGCACAACCCGATATCAGACAGCTTATAAATAGATAAGAAATCCCGGTATATAATATGGGGAAAGGTTCTCCTCATATTATTGCCGGGATTATACTGCTGAAGAATTAGTTTTCGTATTCCACTATCTTCCTTAACGGAGCTAACAAACGCTCCAATACATTCCTGTCCGCCAATATAATATCTGCTGTCCCTTTCAATTCGCGTACTGTAGGGAGTGTTCTGCCATAGTTTGTATGCAACCCATCGGGCAAAGTGATTTCCACAATGTATACTCCGTCTTCTGTTGGAACCGGAGAAATACTTTCCACCCTTCCCTTTACATAACCAAATTCCTGATCAGGATAATTGTCTATACGCACATGCACTTTCTGTCCTATCTGTACCTTTCCTGAACCCTGCAAAGGAAGTTTTGCCTTTCCAACGACTTTCGAATCTTTCGAAGGTTGTACCACAAAAACCGTCTCCCCCGATTCTACATTCTGATTACGGCTCCAAACCGTCATAAAAGTTACTTTGCCACAAATCGGACTACAGAACAAATAGCTCTGTTCCCACGAACTCAATTGAGCTTCAAGCTGTTCCACTGCATTCTTCAATTCAAGTCTGTGGTTTTGTTCTTCATCATAAGCCTGCTTGCCCAAATCCAATAAATTTTCTTCCTGCTGCTCCAATTGCATTTCAGCTTGCAACAAACTCATGCCGGAAGTTTCCCTGGTACGCAGACTCTGCAAATAACGACTACCCGACTCTTCAAATTCTACTGCAATCATAGCATCTCCTTCAAAAAGGATGGAATCCCGGTCATACATACTTTGCGCCAATTTCATTTCTTTTTCAGTCAATGTATGCTCACGCTGTACCAGATTGAGATAAGAACGTTGCCCGCCCAGCTGTTTTCTTCCGGCATTCAATTTCTTTGTGTAATAGTCCTGCTTAATAAAACGGATATAATCTGAAAGAGCAATCATGAAAGAAGCGTACACCGATTGCAGTTCCCCTAATTGCAAGCGTTTACCTATAAAATAGTCCGCTCCCTTATCCGGTTCATAACCGGCCTCTTTCCATTCTTTCATACAATCTGTCAGCCACAGTACATCTTCAGTAACAGAAGTATTCTGAATTACCCCCAAACGCTCGCCTGCCTGCACCATGCCACCATTATTTATATACAACGTATCAATCTTTCCTGCTGAACGTGCCAAGATAAAAGCCGGAGGTTCTTCAGTCGTCAGAGTTACTTCCGCTTGCAGCACATCTGGGTATCGAAAGACCCAGCACCCAACCAATATAACAAGCAGAATAATAAACAGCACCGTTATCCCCCACCTCACCACCCAAGGTGAAATGTGATTCATAACTTCCTGCACTTCTTCACTACGCAGTTCTATCTCCTTGTATTTCTTCTCTTCTTCCACAGTATTGAGTTACAAATTTCTAATTACCCAGTTCCAATTGATTTTTCACCAACTGATAATACAAACCTTTCCGCTCAGTCAGTTCCAGGTGAGTTCCCTCTTCCGCACTCTTCCCTCTATCCAGCACTATTATGTTGTCCGCATCTCTCACCGTACTCAACCGATGAGCCACCACCACGACCGTCTTGCCCTTATAGAATTCGTACAAATGTTCCATAATCTCACGTTCATTATTGGCATCCAAAGCATTAGTAGCCTCATCAAAAAACAGATAATCCGGATTCTTATAAACGGCACGGGCTATCAAAATGCGTTGTCGTTGTCCCTGACTGATACCATTTCCTTCCATACCAATTTTAGTGTTATATCCTAACGGTAGAGAATCTATAAAATCACGAATATTTGCAATAGTCACCGCATGCCGCAAGCGTTCAATATCAATCAGCTCTTCGCCCACTGCAATATTCTGGGCAATTGTTTCAGAAAAGATGAAACCGTCCTGCATCACAGAACCAGTTCGGGCACGCCATAGATGCGGATTAATATTTTCCAACGGAGTATCCTGTATTTTGACAATTCCTTTATTGGGAGTATAGAAGCCGAGCATCAACTTTATCAGAGTGGTTTTACCGCTTCCACTCGCTCCAACAATAGCTGTCACCCTATGTCGGGGAATATGAAGAGAAATATCATCCAGCACATAATCCCTGTCTGCACCATCATAACTGAACGACAGATTCTCGATCCGAATATCTCCCTTTTCCGGCAACACCGTCAGTTTCGATGAGATATCCTGTTCTTCATCCCTTTTGCTATGTATCTCATTCAGACGTTCCAAGCTAATCTTCGCATCCTGAAACTGCTGAGCAAAACTGATAAAAGAAGAAACCGGAGAACTCAACTGCCCGATAATATAAGTAAGAGACATCATCATACCCAAAGTCATCTGCCCATCTATCACCGCCTTTGCCGCAATGAATGAGATTACAATGTTCGTGGTCTGATTAAAGAAAATAGAGCCCACTTGCTGAACCTGTCCCAATGCCAACCCCTTTATACTGATTTTAAACAATTTCACCTGTATACGCTCCCATTGCCAGCGTTTTTGCGTTTCACAGTTGTTCAGTTTGATTTCCTGCATGGCAGTCACCATCTGTATCAGACTGCTTTGTTCTCCGGCAGCTTGTGCAAAGCGTCGTATGTCCAGTTCACGCCGATACTTCATGAAAACGAGTATCCAACAAACGTACAAAATATTGCCTAATAAGAAAATACCTAATACTGTGAGATTATAATAAGCAAGTACAAAGGCAAAAATGAAAAAGTTGACAAACGAAAAGAGCGTAGTAATGGATGATCCCGTAAGAAAAGTCTTGATACGTTCATGGTCACCAATACGCTGCATAATATCGCCCACCATTTTCGAATCAAAGAAATGCAATGGCAGTTTCATCAATTTTGCCAGAAAATCAGATATCAATGATATGGTAATCCTGGTGTTGACATGCAATAATATCCAACTGCGGATAAACTCTACCGACAGTTGTGAAACAGAAATTATGACTTGGGCCACCAGTACCAGTATTATAAAGTTCAGATTACTGTCTCGTATACCGACATCCACCAATGATTGTGTAAGAAAAGGAAGGATAAGTTGCAACAGACTGACAGTCAACATCCCTAATATCAGTTGTGTTAGTTGTTTCTTATAGGGAGTGAGATATCTCAGAAAGAAAAGCAATCCTCTTTCTCTAATTTCCGGTTCGTCTTCACGATGGCAGAAATCGGGGCCGGGTTCTAAAATCAATGCAGTCCCTACATCCTCTCCTTCCGTCCTTGTCGACAACCAGCATTTCTTGAATTCCTGTTCATTATAAGTCACCAATTGTTTTCCGGGATCAGCAATCCGAAACCAATATTCTCCACGTTTCTTTTTAATACCATAGCAAACCACAAAATGATTCTGATTCCAATGCAGGATACAAGGTAAAGGCACATCAGTAATCAGTTGGTCAAATGAAACATGGACGCCCGCCGTACGAAATCCAATAGCCTCTCCTGCATCACTAATGCCCAAAAGGGATACTCCTTCACGAGATATAAACGAACGCGCCCGCAATGTCTGCAATGAATAGCTCTTACCATAGTATTTAGCAATCATACGCAAACAAGTAGGACCACAATCCATCGCATCTGCCTGGTGATAATATGGAAATGAATGTTTCATCAATTGATATTTAAATCCCCAAAATACCTCATATCTTCAATCTTATAATTATCCGGCAACTGGTAACCGTTTATTAAAATAGTGGGAGTTGCCGTTAACCTGTTTTTATACTGCCATTCATTATGGCTACCTAACTCTTGAGAAACTTCTGTAGTTTCCAAATCATAACCGAACGTCATGATATAGGCTTCGCCCAAATACTTCTTTCCTGCAAACCATTCATTATAAATCATTTCAGCCTTATCACGTTTTTCCTGCTGATAAACGGCAAGAAGAAACCGGACACTGTTTTCAAGCTCTTTATTGAAAGATGAGAAAATATATTGCACACAAACCTTGTCTCCCATTTCTTTCAGTAACATACCTATACGTTTATGCATCTGTGCGCATGGATTACAATGCGGATTAGTCAGGATCGTAATACGCAACTTTGCTTGCGGACATCCCCAAAGAATTTGAGAAGTGACAGCACCAACCTCATAACGAGGCTGTTGTTCTAATTGAGAAAGAAAAATATTCTCCGATGCTTTCAGATTATTCAATTCATACTTTACACTCTCCAACTGTTCCGAACGGAACCAACGTTCTGACAACAGATGTAAAGACAAGAAAGGAAGTAAATAAAGTATTGCCACAGATAGCATATCTTGCATCTCAAAAGTTGGTAGTCTCCATTGCCCGAACACATTCACAATAGCCGTCATCCACAAAAGCAGTAACACAGACAAGCATAACGGACACCATTGTTTAGCAACCTTATACTGATACCAGACACTCCAACCTGTATAAGGCAAAGATAATAAGTTGACAAGCATTAAATAGGGCATCCATTGAGGGTAAAATACCACCAAAGTAAGACTCGAAATAAAATAGCCGAGCCCTATTTCACTCCAACTAAACATCCCCCATAATTTTGCAGCATCAGATTCTAACACACTGTTACAATCACCTTGTTTAAACAGTGAACAAATCTTATCTGTATACTCACTCTGTACTTTGCCTTGTTTCAATAACAACAGAAAACTTACACCAACACCTGCCAGATTAATAAACAATAAGAAACCACCTGTTACAGAAGAGAATAAATGATGCTCCCAACTCCCTAAGACCAATAAAATAACTAAAATCATAATTACGCCTATTTTCTGAACAGAATTAAAAAATGCAGTTTTCCGGTGCTTCTCATATTCCGGTTCTCTTGAAGATTCTCCCGGTTCAGCAACAAGTGCGATACCTGACCATAGCTTTTTAAATTCATCTACGGATACAGATATTTCTTTCTCGCGCCAAACATAATCGACTCCCTGATCAGACATTTGCTTTACTACCACAAAATCATTACTGACATGCGCTACAAAAGGAGAAGCTAATTCTCTTAAGTCTTTATCCTCCACCTGTATTCCTGCATTTTCGATCTTATATACAGATAGCATATCTGACAAACCATATAAGTTATAACGATGCGGATGCTCTGCAAAAAGTTTATCGGCATAGCTTCTGGTAAATGGAATATGTAACTCATGCAAATAGGTTGATAATAGTGTTTTCATGTATTCAGATGTCAATTAACTTATTCGTGTTATTTCTTTAGCCGAATCCTTATCAATACGTTATTACCTTCTTCATCTATACTCTCAGCTTGCTTTCGTATCTTAGGATCATCAGAAGTTAGCCAAGCATCCAACAGTTTATAAGTAGGATAGCCACATTCCAAATATTCACGACCATCCATCACATAATAATTATAAGGAAAAATAGAAGGAAGCCCCCATAAGTCATCGGTGATTCCTTCCGAATTAAACAACTTCCCGGATGCTTTATCATAAAAACAATAATTCCATCTATTCTTCTTTATATCATAGGGACGCCATATACATAAATAATAATTAATAGTTTCAAAGATGGTAGATATTATCATAGATTGATTACATTCTTCCTTTTCTACCTTGGCAGGAGTCAATCGTTTATCCCACTCACCCCATACCGCAAAAGCTTCTTCTCCTTTTTCCGAGACTCGATAAATGGTATCACTATATTGATTCCAAACCAGCATAGTATCATCAAAAACTCCAACATGATCAGATGGGAAATATAGATTATTTCCCGGAGTAAAGTGTACACTTTCGTCTCGCTTGTAAGATAATAAATTCCCTACTGTATCTGTTATTGCATACATATAAGATGGTAATTCATCATCGGCATCTACACTGTAAAAAAAGTAAAGTTTATCTTTTATATAATAGAATTTCCATGCCAATCTTTTGGGAAGTTGAAGAGAATGTTTATTAAGAAAAGTCCCTTCATAAGAAAAAGACAATAACTCAGAAGTATCCATGAGATAAACATAAATAATCCGGTCTGTTTCATTTATAGCCATAGTATAGAGTCTACCGTATTCACCTGGTCCTTGTCCTATAGTCCCTATCCTGTTCATAAAATGCCCTTCTTTATCATACCTCAATATTCCCTGTTCCGTTCCAGCCAAGAAAAAAAATGAAGCATGTGCAATTCTGGCTCCTTTATAATCAATAGAGTCAGGCTGAATAATAGTCATTTCGTCGGCTACATCAGACATCTTCACATCTTTCTTTATGAAATCATCATAATTCCAAACCACCAGATCTGTATCTGTATGACTGTGACATGAATACAAAAAGAGGCATATTATATAAGCTATTTTCTTCATAAACATATACATTAAGTGGACTATAAATTCATTCCTTTAAACGTATCAACACCAGTACCGGATTACCTTCCGGATCATCCGGATCTATTCCCCATGGAATTAACTCTGGAAAGTTCATTAATTTAGCAGAGTTAGTCTGGCATATAAAGTATTCACGCCCGTTCATCTGTATAAGGCTGAGAGGAAACAAATAAGTATTAACCCTCTTATCAAAAATCAGTTCTTCTTTCTGTAGCTTACTAAAACTTATATTCTTTTTATCATAAAAGACTAAGAAGTTCACATTATCCGATTGATAATTAAAGTTTGTCATTTGAAATAATAAAAACTTCCGGGTATCAAAGAAATGTGTACAAACTCTGCGCTTCACAGGAGGTACAGGAAATGAGTCCTTTTCTGACAGTCGAAAATCACCTTGTCCCCACAAGTAGACAGCATACGAATGGTGAGGAGCTACATGATATATCGAATCTTCAAATAAGTCATAATAGACAACGGTACTATCATTCATAGCGGTATAAAACAGACCATATATACCCGCATCCCTTTCAACTACTTTTTCAGTTCCTCTATAACTCTCCACAAAAGTCCCATCTTTCCTTATCGATAACCAATAAAAAGGTCTCTCACCGGGTATTCCCATATTATTATCATAATAAAAATAGATTAAGTCGCCTTGTAAACACGCGAAAGATGGCAGATATCCTTTTATCTCGTCAGGCAACTGTACCTGTGTACTCTTTATGAATTCTCCGGAAAAAGAATAACTTAACAGTTTTGCCTCCGAGTACGAATAAATATAAATCATTTCATTTACTTTATCCATTATACAACGATAATAATAACGAGGATATTCTTCCGGTCCATCCCCAATATCACCTATCTTGCAAAGGAAGCGTCCCTTTGTATCATATTTCAGAACTCCCGCACGCGTATTTGCAAAAAAACAACTGTCCGCCCAATACAAAGATGCAAAACCAGGAAGAATAAAAGAATTATCAAATTGTATATATATCACAGAATCAGCAACAGCAGATATGTCCATCGGCTCATAAGATATCTCATCAAGATTTATTATAAGCAGTTCCGAACTTTTATCTCCCTCTGAGCAGGACGACAAACAAGCTATTAAAAGGATAAACAATAATCTCATACACCTTTCTTTAAAAAGATAACAAGACGCAAGCTTTACTACTTATTGTCAAACCAGTTCTTGTTATCTTTACCGTCAAGTACTTTAAACTACCAGCACTTTACATTTATACCATTATACTCTAAATTTGGAGATTCAAATATTCGTTGATCTCTAATTCGAGATGCAACTTCACGGGCATCACGTCCGCATGCCACACCCTTAGTTATAAAACCGCTATTATAACCAGTTGCACAGGTAAACAAAACATCACCTGGATTACAATAATCAGAAGGAACTGCCCCTCCACGCACCTGCTTCATTTCCGAGACATTCAAAATCTTTTTCATAAGCATAGATTTTAATAAAACAATAAGAAAACTTCCGTTTTATCCATCACAACAGCCAGCTACTCCGTTACAATTAATGCTATACAGTATCAGCATCAAAGTTGGAATGCAGCCAACATCTCAACTTGGAATGTTACAAAGGTAGGCGAGATATCACACTTTAACAAGAAAAGTAACCGGACAAAACAGAAGTTAGCTATAATACTATGTAACAACACATTGTATCCAAAACAAAGATAAAGCCGAGAATATAAACCGGACAAAACCGTCTCTTTCGTTTTTGTATACGTTCAAAGATTTATGGTCTTCTATTCATCTTTCAAACGAATCACTATCATCACTAAATTACCCTCAGGATCAATATTTTCTCTTTGTAAAACATCTTCCGGCAATTCATATGGTTCAATCTTTCCTATCATATAATCTTTATTACCCCTTTGAAAGTATGAAAACATCCATCTTAAAGAAATATCTATTTGGGTATTCAAATCATCCCGAAGCCTCTTTGTTCCCATGAATATTTGTTTTTTCTTATCGTAGAAACCAAAAGAAGAAAAAGATTTAAAAGTCGCATCAAGCCACTCAAAAAACAGGAATCTTTTCGTTTCAGCAAACATCGTAAAAACCATCATATTTTCACTTACATCTTCAGTCGATGCAGATATACGATGCTTTCCTCTCCCCCATAAAAAAGCAGGTGTAACCCCCTGTTCTGTAACGCAAAAAATAGTATCATTAAATAAATTATAATATAACAAAGAGTTATCAGAAGAAGATGTACAATAAGTGCCGCATGCATATCCCCTCTTTAAAACAGGCTCTCCATGCTTCTGTTTAATTTCCAAACTTTGCCCACAAGTATCTGTTATCACCCAATAATAGGGATCAGACAAACCTGACATTGACGGATAAAAGAAATAACACTTATTGCCAAGAATGCGCATCATCGTCGGATAGCCATAAGTATCATCTGGCAAATCATAACGAACACGACTCAGAAACGCTCCATCGTAAGAATAACTAATCATCACTTTTTCCGGTATACTATATACACGAATCCGTTTATTAGAAGTATCAACGGCCATTAACTTATTTCTATTATATTCCATTGGAGCCTGTCCTATTCCGCCTATTTTCATAAGAAACTCTCCCATATATGAATACTTCAATACACCTTCCGCTACACTTACCACGAAAAAGCTATCAGTGAAACAGGGACTACCATAACTTGATAATAAAAGGCTATTATCAAGTTGTATCAAAGAAATACTATCTGCAAACTCAGATATAGGTATCTCAGCTAACAATTCATCTATCGGCTTTATTTCCAAAAGCCCTGTACTTTGCCGCTGATTACAGCTAAAAAATAAAAGAGTTGCTATTAACAAGAAGTATAGCTTCATAATATATCATATTAAAAATATGGGTCCCATTTTTACTTTCCCTTAAGCATAGAACCCATATTCATTATTTTAAAAGGATCAGAAACATTGAGGAGTAGCAGCAATTTGCGCTTCATCCATATATTTCTTTATAATTGCTACATTAGCTGATGCAGCACTTTTAGCACAAACTGAACCTGTACTAACAGCCCCTCCTTCAAAAGAGGTTCTACAAAAATACAACTGTTCACCTTCACCGCACATACTAGAGATTTGTGCTCCACCACGCACCTGCTTCATTTCCGAGACATTCAAAATCTTTTTCATAAGCATAGATTTTAATAAAACAATAAGGAAACTTCCGTTTTATCCATCACAACAGCCAGCTACTCCGTTACAATTAATACTATACGGTATCAGTATCAAAGTTGGAATGCAGCTAACATCCCGACTTGGAATGTAGCAAAATTAGGCAGGATACTACACTTAAACAAGAAAAGATACCGGACAAAAAGCAAATCAGATACAGCTCTATAAATCAAAATATTACCTCCGTAATAAAGACAAAAAGAAGAGCCTCAACCGGACAAGACATTCTCTTTATTCTCTACAATTTCCGTATAAAATCATCAAAAGCATCACCACCGGACAACAAAAATTTAATCTTCATACGCTGCTTTGACTTCGCAATAGCATCGGCAGTTACGTTAGAAACAATGGCAATCATGCCATTCGTGAACCCGGCTCGGATAAGATAACATATCCTCCGCTCCTGCATACCCAGTTTATAACCGTCCAGTTTCTCCGACATATCACCATAAAGAGTATCGATTACTCCAAATACCTCCATCCATTCCTCATCCGACTTCACCAGTCCATATGCCGGTTGGCAACGCAACTGACACAACCGGCTTAGTGCAAGCGTACGCTCAACAGGCAATAAGGAATGAATTTCCTGATATTCTTTCAATTGCTTTGTATAGGATACATTCAGTTTCTGCAAATAAGAGTTCAACTCATCCTTATCTTTCTGCCGGACGAACAACTTCTCTATCCTCCGAGACAATTCATGATTTTCTTGTAATAATTGCCGCCGTTTTTCTTCCGATTCCACTCTTCCTTCATCCAATTGTTTCTCATTCTCTTTCAGGCGAGTAAGCAAATGTTCAATCCTCCTCTGAACATTCCGTTTGTATAAGTGAAAAGCCACAAAGCCAACTACAACTAAAAGCATGGCTCCGAAACCGATAGAAAGCAACCATACTTTACGATTTAACAGCTCATTTCTTATCCGCTGATTCTCATTTTTCAAGATTTCACTATTGTACTTCTCCTTTATTTCACGGTCTAAAGCCAATTGATCCTCATTCATTTTACACCAGCTTGCATAAAGTTCCTGATATTCGGAAGCAAACTGCCTGTAGTCTTTGATTTTAAACTCTTCGCCCTGCAACAGGTTCAGATTTCGATTCCTTCCTCTCACAAAATCCTCTTTCATCAGAAACATCCCATTGGAAACCCGCCGCATCGGAAGTTCGTCCGTTGCCGATATTCTCCGGTATTGAAGCATTTGTTGCTTTCCTTCTTCCCAATCATCCACATTATGGCAGACAATGGATAATTCAGTAGAAATATCCATAAAAAGAGTCGGGTCAAAGTCCGCCACTGCCTCCTGCGCTTGAAGATAATAATACAGGGCACTGTCCGGACGCGAAGATAAAAGATAGATCCGCCCCATATTTCGCAAGGCATTGGCATAAGAAGCGGTTAGTGATTTCTTTTCGAATATGTCGGCAGCTTGTGAAAAGCATTGCAGTGCATCCTCATAGTTATGCCCATTCAGGTATCGACGGCCATAGTAACAATAGATAGAAGCTTTCAGAGACGGACTTTGCACCGTGTCGGTAGCCCATAAAGTGATGGTACTGTGAATGGGAGCTTCCTCTATAGGATGCTGGCAAGATGACGCAAGTACAATCATCCCTCCAAAAAGCAATAAACAGAACAGCATTTCCCGTAGTAATAGCAATCTCAGTATAATATGCATAGGTTATCATTCATGTATGGTGCAACAAATATACTGATTTTAATAAACATCTTCGACTTTATGCGCGCATTTCTGCCAGTGCCTTTGAAAAGAAAGCCAGTCCGTCCCTATCCTGAAGTCCTCTTTGCAATAAATCAATTATCGAATATTTTTTTTCATTGTCCACTTTATAGAGCTGCTGCAACTACTTTTAAAAATTGTATTAACTAAAGATTATTTTTAGTGTCTACTTTATTGGGCTAGTACAAAAGAGAGTGACTTATATAAGAAAAGTGTATTTTTAAACGCGATATTTCATCAGAAAAGTGTATATTTACAACCTGATTAATTATAGAAAAGTGTGATATGTTATATCGTAAAATCGAAAGTTACATAGAAAATTACCTACAAGCAGACTCTAATAAAGTGTTGATTGTGGATGGAGCACGTCAGATAGGTAAATCTTTTATTATCCGTCATGCGGGACAGAAACTCTATAAAAATTATATAGAGATAAACATGGAAGAGGATAAGTTGGGGGATGGGATCTTTGCGGATGCCAAAACGGTGAATGATTTCTATCTGGCATTGAGCGTGGTAGCGGGTGACAGGATGAAAGGACGTACTGATACACTTGTCTTTATAGATGAGATACAAGCCTACGATCATTTGCTAACCATGTTGAAGTTTCTAAAAGAAGATAATCGGTTTACCTATATAGCGAGTGGTTCGCTATTGGGCGTAACATTGAAGAATACGTCTTCCATTCCTATGGGAAGTATTGAGATTAAGCACATGTACCCAATGGATTTTGAGGAGTTTATCATAGCTAATGGTGTCGGTGAATTTGCCATCTCAACTATGAGGACTCAGTTCTTGGAACATCAATCACTACCGGATTCATTACATGCTAAAATGCTTGATTTATTCAAGAAATATCTGATTGTAGGAGGATTACCTGATGCTGTGAGGACTTTTGTTGAAGAAAAGAATGTAATGGCTATCCGAAAAATACAGGAAGATATTCTTGCTCTTTACGGTGTAGACGCATCTAAATATGAAAGAGACCATGCCAAACTGAAGATACAACGTGTATATAGCTTGATACCATCCAACTTGGAAAACAAAAAAAAGCGCATGGTGGTGAAAGATATTGAAGGGAAAAAAGGTAAGCGAATGGCGGACTATGAGGAAGAATTTGATTATCTTATCTCTGCCGGAGTCGTTTTAGAAGTGAAAGCCATCAGTGCACCCAGCTATCCGCTAGTGGAGAACTGTGGTAAAAACCTACTTAAACTCTATTTGAATGATGTGGGATTGCTTACAGGTTTATTTTTAAAAAACAATATACAGGCCATTATGCAAGATGTGCAAAGTATTAATTTAGGTTCGATTTATGAAACGGTGGTGGCGCAAGAATTGTCTGCGCATGGATTTAATCTGTATTACTATGATAATAAAAACAATGGGGAAGTGGATTTTTTGATAGATGATGCAGATAACCTCAGTGTAATGCCCCTAGAAGTAAAATCAGGCAAAGATTATACCATTCATAGTGCACTCACTAAGTTCTTGAAAGTAGAAACATATAATATACACCAAGCTTTTGTCCTGTCCAATGAGCAAAAAGTTTATCAGAAGAACGGAGTCACCTATATCCCCATTTACTACATCATGTTTTTTGAACATAGTGATGCGGTAATTGGCGAGTTTTAATGCTTATTTATTATTCAATATCTTCTAAATACAGTTGTACTAAATCCCGCATACGTTTTAGCTAAAGTTTAGCTATATGTATG